>VOFG01000247.1_pt1 | contig 96000 bp, 140 predicted proteins | sample 5384171 | NCBI WGS metagenome assembly VOFG01 (sample SAMN12384726, study PRJNA508395) | human gut metagenome | isolation source: healthy gut F | host: Homo sapiens
GAGAAAATATGCAAGTCTCTTCAAAAGCATTCCCTTTTTAAGTCGAGTTTTTGTTTGTTCGGCTTTGCCCGTGCGGCAGCGCGCAGACACAAAATCCCTTTCGTTTTCCGGCATCGCCGCGCGCTCCGCTTTACCGGGCAGCACGCCGCCGGCTTTGCGGCACAGTCCGATTTTCGGTATGTAATCGGCTCTGCCGCACAATATCGGGAGAAAATAAAAGGCGGCCTCGCCGGGGACGCCGTTTAAAATAAAAAACACACCCGGTTCCGGTGTACGCTCTTTAAACTTTACCTCAGAACACCGTCTGATCTCGGAGAGCCGTATGACATCCGACAAAATTATGCGTTTCTATGTCAACCCTCCTATCCGAGCAAGTCTGAAATTTTGTACCGTATCAAGTATACCATACCCCGCGCCGTGTCAAGGGGTAATTCCTGGCAAAAACGCCGGATTTATGCATCCCAGCTCCTGCGCCCTTGCCCGATGTGCGGCGGCGCCCGTGCGCCGGATATATAGCACCTGATATATAAAATGTAAAACCCCTGTCGCCCGCGCACAGTCGAAAAGCCCATCACGGCGCTTTCGGTGCGCAACGGCTATTTCCAAAAAACGGAAAAAATAACTTGACAAGCGCAGACGGCGGTGTTATAATGTGATGTACGCTTTTATAAGGGTATTTGTATCTTTGCGCTTTGCGCGGCAAAAATACCTGCGTATCCTTTTATGATACCTCTCGCGGCATCTCTCGTCCGCGGTCGTATATAAACAAATCTTTTCAAGAAGGAGGAAGACAATGCCGACCTTTAACCAGCTTGTGAAACAGGGACGTCAGAAGAAGACTTACAAGTCCAAGACTCCCGCAATGCAGACCGGCTTCAACACCATCAAGAACAAGCCGATCGCTCTGAGCGCGCCTCAGAAGCGCGGTGTCTGCACCAAGGTTTCCACCACCACGCCGAAGAAGCCGAACTCCGCTCTCCGTAAGGTAGCCCCGTGTTCGTATGACTAACGGTATGGAGGCATGGACCTACATCCCCGGTATCGGACACAATCTGCAGGAACACTCTGTCGTGCTCATCCGCGGCGGACGTGTACGCGATCTCCCCGGTGTGCGTTACCACATCATCCGCGGCACCCTCGATACGCAGGGCGTAAGCGGACGCAACCAGTCCCGCCCAAGTACGGAGCAAAGCGCGCAAAGAAATAAGCGCCGCTCGAATCCTTTTTCCTATCACTGACGCTGTAATATGATTTGTTTATATACGGCTGACCGATAGGCATTTACGGAATTTTATTTCGAGTACCAATGATCTCATATTTTTTAATGAAGGAGGGAATTTCAGTGTCTAGAAGAGGTCAGATTGCAAAGAGAGACGTTTTACCGGATCCGCTTTTACAATTCGAAGCTTGTAACCAAGCTCATCAACAACATCATGCTCGACGGCAAGAAGGGCGTTGCCCAGAAGATCGTTTACGATTCTTTCAAGATCATCGAGGAAAAGACGGGTCTCAATCCTCTTGAAGCCTTCACCGAAGCACTTGAAAACGTCATGCCCGTACTTGAAGTCAAGGCTCGCCGTGTCGGCGGCTCCACCTATCAGGTACCTATGGAGGTTCGCGCTGAGCGCCGCCAGACCCTCGGTCTGCGTTGGATGACTCCAGTACTCCCGCCAGAGAAGCGAAAAGACTATGGGCGGAGCGTCTTGCAAACGAGATAATCGATGCAAAAGGCGGAGCAGGCGGAGCATTCAAAAAAAAGAAGAAACGCACAGAATGGCAGAAGCGAACAAGGCGTTTGCTCACTACAGATATTGATCTGCGCGTTGAAGAAGGAGAAAAACTGTATCAATGCCAAGAGAGTATTCACTTGAGCGCACAAGAAATATCGGCATCATGGCTCACATTGATGCCGGAAAAACCACCACTACCGAGCGTATTCTTTTCTACACCGGACGTACTCACAAGCTCGGTGAGGTTCACGAGGGTGCCGCTACGATGGACTGGATGGAGCAGGAGCAGGAGCGCGGTATAACCATTACCTCCCGCTGCTACGACCTGCTTCTGGGGCGGTGAGAAGAACAGTGCCCCAAGCACCGTATCAACATCATCGACACTCCCGGTCACGTTGACTTCACCGTAGAAGTCGAGCGTTCGCCTTCCGTGTTCTCGACGGCTCCGTCACCGTTCTTTGCAAAGGGGCGGGTTGAGCCGCAGTCCGAAACGGTTTGGCGCCAGGCGGACAAGTACCATGTTCCGCGTATGGCATACGTCAACAAGATGGACATCATGGGCGCGGATTTCTACCGCGTCGTCCAGATGATGAAGGACCGTCTCAAGGCTAACGCCGTGCCGATTCAGCTCCCGATCGGCGCCGAGGATTCGTTCCGCGGTATTATTGATCTCATCAATATGGAAGCAGACATCTACTACGACGATCTCGGCAAGGATATGCGTGTTGAGCCCATTCCGGAGGATATGCGCGAGAAGGCCGAGGAGTACAGGAATGCCATGATCGAGGCGGTTGCCGAATCCGACGAGGAGCTTTTCGAAAAGTTCTGCGCGGGCGAGGAGCTTACCGTCGAGGATCAAGTCCGCACTCCGTAAGGAGACCATTGCGAACACGATCGTTCCCGTCGTATGCGGAACCTCTTACAAGAACAAGGGTGTCCAGAAGCTTCTTGACGCGATCATCGACTACATGCCTTCCCCGCTCGACGTTCCGCCGATCTCCGGTGTAACTCCCGACGGCGAGGAGCAGGTACGTCATTCGAGCGACGAAGAGCCTTTCGCCCGCTCTCGCATTCAAGATCATGACCGACCCGTACGTCGGAAAGCTCTGCTTCTTTCCGCGTATATTCGGTACGGTCGAGGCGGGCTCCAACGTATACAACTCCGTAAAGAATGCCAAGGAGCGCTGCGCGGACGTATACTTCAGATGCACGCAAATGAGCGTCAGGACATCGAAAAATGCTACTCCGGTGATATCGCCGCAATGGTAGGTCTCAAGAACACCTCTACCGGTGATACCTCTGCGATGAAGCACATCCCATTATCCTTGAGTCCATGGAGTTCCCGGAGCCGGTTATCCGTGTTGCGATCGAGCCCAAGACCAAGGCAGGTCAGGAGAAAATGGGTCTTGCCCTTGCAAAGCTTAGCGGAAGAAGATCCGACCTTCAAGACCTACACCGATGAAGAGACCGGACAGACGATTATCGCCGGAATGGGCGAACTCCACCTGGAGATCATTGTTGACCGTCTTCTCCGCGAATTCAAGATTGAGGCAAACGTAGGCAGACCTCAGGTGTTACAAAGGAGACGATCCGCAAGACCGTCGATCAGGATACCAAGTATGCCCGTCAGTCCGGCGGTAAGGGTCAGTACGGTCACTGTAAGATCATCATTGAGCCCAACGAGCCCGGTAAGGGTTACGAGATTCATCAACAAGATCGTCGGCGGTGCGATTCCAAAAGAATACATCCCCCGCCGTTGATGCAGGTATTCAGGGCGCTATGCAGAACGGTGTCCTCGCAGGCTACGACGTAGTAGACGTAAAGGTAACTCTTTACGACGGTTCGTACCACGAGGTTGACTCCTCTGAAATGGCGTTCAAGATTGCCGGCTCCATGGCGTTCAAGGAAGCTATGCGCAAGGCAGATCCCGTGCTCACCGAGCCTATCATGAAGGTCACCATCATCACTCCCGACGAATACCTCGGAGATGTTATCGGTGACGTCAACTCGCGCCGCGGTCAGATCCAGACGATGGAGAACATCCGGGTGCGACACAGATCACAGCGATGATTCCGCTTGCGGAAATGGTCGGATATGCAACCGAGCTGCGTTCGAGAACGCAGGGCCGCGGTCCGTATTCTATGGAGCCGAGCCACTTTGCAGAGGTTCCGAAGAGCATTCAGGAAGCGATCATCAAGCAGAAAACCGGTCAGGCATAATCCGGTTCAACGAACAAAAATTATTTTTAGGAGGATTTTCCAATGGCAAAGGCACATTTTCGAAAGAACCAAGCCCCCACGTTAATATCGGTACCATCGGTCACGTTGACCACGGTAAGACCACTCTGACTGCGGCTATCACCAAAACTCTTTCTCTAAAAACGGTAATATCGAATTCATGGCATATGACCAGATCGATAAGGCGCCCGAAGAGAAGGCCCGCGGAATCACCATCAACACCGCTCACGTTGAGTACGAGACCGAAAGCGTCACTACGCTCACGTTGATTGCCCCGGCCACGCCGACTATGTTAAGAACATGATCACCGGCGCTGCTCAGATGGACGGCGCTATCCTCGTCGTTGCAGCTACCGACGGTCCTATGCAGCAGACCCGTGAGCACATCCTGCTTCGCTCGTCAGGTTGGCGTTCCTGCAATCGTTGTTTACCTGAACAAGACCGACCTCGTTGACGATGAGGAGCTTCGAGCTCGTCGAGATGGAAGTCCGCGAGCTGCTGTCGAGTACGACTTCCCGGGCGACGATATTCCGATCATCCGCGGCTCTGCCCGTATGGCTCTGGAGTCCACTTCCAACCGACATCAACGCGCCTGAGTATGCTCCCATCAAGGAGCTGATGGACGCTGTGGATAGTATATCCCCACGCCCGACCGTCAGGCTGATAAGCCCTTCCTGATGCCTGTCGAGGACGTCTTCTCCATTTCCGGTCGTGGTACTGTTGCCACTGGTCGTGTGGAGAGGTACTCTGAAGTCAACGATACCGTTGAGATCGTCGGTCGACCGATGAGAAGGTCACCACCGTCGTTACCGGTGTCGAGATGTTCCACAAGCTGCTGCGGATATGGCTGAGGCTGGTGACAACATCGGCGCTCTGCTCCGCGGTATTGCGAAGGACGGCATTGAGAGAGGTCAGGTTCTGGCGAAGCCCGGCACCGTGCACCCCCACACCCACTTCAAGGGTCATGTGTACGTCCTGAGCGAGAAGGAAGGCGGCCGTCCAAGCCGTTCGTGGCTGGCTACCGTCCGCAGTTCTACTTCCGCACCACCGACGTTACCGGCACCATCGAGCTGCCTGAGGGCGTCGAGATGTGCCGCCCCGGCGACAACGTCGATATGACCGTTACCCTGATCACCCCCGTCGCGTGCGAGGTTGGTCTGCGGTTCGCTATCCGTGAGGGTGGCCGTACCGTCGGTTCCGGCGTCGTCTCCGAGATTCTGGGCTAATTCCCTGATTCGCTGACACCTCCGCTCTCCGCCTGCTTGCCGCGGCGCGGGGCGGACATCCCCTGCGGCAAATCCTGCCGCAGGGGATATTTTAGAGGCACCCTTAAGGGAACGCTGATTGAAGGCGGCGGCGCAGATGTGTCGCCAAATCTTCAGCTGCGAAACAAAACACAGTCTTTGGGAATCGGTGAAATTCCATACCGGTGGTAAAGCCCACGAACGCACGTGCGTCATATGCCGTGCGCCGAGCAGGTGAGATTCCTGCGCCGACGGTTACAGTCCGGATGGGGGAAAGGATATTGATATGATGAATCAATCTGCGCAGGCGAACCGGAGCTAGGTGTCCGCCGCCTGGTCGTGACCGCTGTGCTGTCGGCTCTGTCGGCGGCTTTGATGTACCTTGAGTTTTCTGTTCCGGTCGTTCCCTCGTTTCTGAAGTACGACTTTTCCGATCTGCCCGCCCTGATCGCCGCCTTCGGTGTGGGACCGCTTGCGGGCGTGGCAGTCGAGCTGATAAAAAATCTGATCCATCTCCCCATGACCGCGACCGGCGGCGTGGGTGAGCTTGCCAATTTCATCATCGGTGTGTGCTATGTCCTGCCCGCCGGGCTGATTTACCGCTTCCGCAAGGGTAAGTCCGGCGCTCTGCTGGGCGCTTTGGGCGGTGCAGTGCTGGCATCTGTCATGAGCCTGCCGGTCAATTACTGGATCACGTATCCGGTTTATACCAAATTCCTGCCCATGGATGCAATTATCGGGGCATACTCCGCCATTATTCCGGCGGCGAATACGCTCTGGCGCGCGTTGCTGATGGTCAACCTGCCGTTTACCCTGGTCAAGGGGCTGGTCAATGTGGGCTTTACCTTTGCTCTGTATAAGCATATATCCCCCCTGCTCCACGGGAGAGCCTGCACGGCGTCGGATCCGGATTCCAAGAAAAACAAAAAGGGGCGGCGATGCCGCCCGGATGGAGATAGTAATGGTGTCCAATAAAACCGCACACAAGCGCTTGCTGTTGTTTCTGTGCCTGACGCTGCTGTGCGCTTTGCTCGCAACAGCTGTCTGCACCGCCGCGGAAGCCGCCCCGGCGAATCCTGCCGACGGAACGGAAGCTGAAACGGAAACCGCTGCCGGCACGGATACATCCGCGGAAACGGAACCTGCCGCCCAAAGCTCCGGCTTTACCGGCAGGATCAAGACCTTTTCCTGGAAACGGTCGGCAAGCGCTGGTGCGTGTTTTCTGCTCCATGATCCCCATCATCGAGCTGCGCGGCGCCATCCCGATGGGTGCCGCCTTCGGGATGCCGTGGTGGCAGACCTTCCTCATTAGCGTGGTGGGAAATATGCTGCCGGTTCCCTTTATCCTGCTGTTCATTGGGGCAATTCTCCGCTGGATGGCGGGATGCCGCGTGAAGCTGTTCAATCGCTTTGCCGGCTGGTTGCTCCGCAAAGCCGAGAAAAACCGTGCCAAGGTGGAGAAGTACGCCTTCTGGGGGCTGGCGTTGTTTGTCGGCGTGCCCCTTCCGGGAACCGGCGCCCTGGACAGGCTCGCTGGTCGCGGCGGTCATTAACCTGGATTTCTGGAAAGCGTTGCTGTCTGCGTTGCTCGGCGTGCTGGGAGCGGGTTTTGTCATGACCTTGCTGTCCTATGGCGTTGCGGCGATCTTCTGAGATGGGTTTTACGGAAGATTTACAGATTTCCCTTGACAGGCAGGGGAAAGACGTGTATAATGAAGGCAATCGGTAGGTATGGCGCACCGCTTGCGCCGGACTCAACCATTTTGGAATCAAGCAGGAGGGAAAGAAAAATGCAAATGAGACAGAGCCGCTCTCGCCTGATGGCGTTGCTTCTGGCAGGGCTGATGCTGTTTTCGTCGCTGGCTGTGTTGGCAGGTTGTGCCGACAGCGAAGGGGACGCGACAGCCACGGAGACCGGGAGCGGGGTGCAGTCGGGATCGTCTGCGGAAGAAGAGACCAAGGCGGCGCCGTACACGAACCTGGAAAAAGAAGTACAACAGGGAATTCGTTGTTCTGGGTCGCGGCGACATGAAGACCGACTTTGAAGCGATTTCGACAGAGAGCAAGGGAAGCCTCCTGAACGAGCTGCTGGTGGAGAGAAACACCGTTGTGGAGGAGGACTTCGGCATTAAATTCGTCTATTTTTACGAGGACTCCTACAACGAGGTCAACGCGCGCGTGAGTCAGCAGGCGCTGAACTCGCTGGATGATTACGATGTTGCCATGGGGCACAAGTATACCGTCACCACCTGCCTGGTGAACAATCAGCTGACGGATCTGTCCACCGTTGATACGCTGGCTTTGACCGAGAACTGGTGGGATCGAGGGATGCCGCTCCAGCCTGACAGTGAACGGCAAGCTCTTCCTGATGACGGGTGACGTGCTGCCCAGCTCCATGCTGATCTCCGCGTGCTTTGCTTTCAACAAGCGGCTGATGAAGGAGCTGAATAAGACCGAGCCGTACAGATCTGGTGCGGGAGGGCAAGTGGACGCTGGACGAGTTCAATGCCATGACCAAGGATGTTACGGTGGATGTGGACGGCGACGGCGTGATTGATTACAAGAAGGATCGCTACGGTCTGTCCTCGTGGATGATGGATGTCCCGTTCACCATGTTCTATGGCGCGGGCGGTATGTTCGGCTCTGTCGCGGAGGACGGTACGCCGGAGATGTCCTTTGAGGATGAGGATGTCATCAACCGCTATGAGAAGATTTACCGGGCTCTCATCGAGCAGAACGCGTATTTTGTGACGGATCTGAACCAGTACGAGACATCGTATGAGATGTTCGCCGCAGGGCATGCCCTGTTCTACGATACTTCCCTGAACAAGGTGCGGAGTTTCCTTGCGGATATGTCGGACGATTACGGGATTGTGCCCGTGCCCAAGTACGACACCAATCAGGAAAGGAGTACCTCTCCTTCGTCAACGGCTCGACCGGATTTGTCATGATGGTGAGCACCGAGAAGGATCCCGAGTATGTCGGCGCGATTCTGGAAGCTATGGCGCGCTACAACTACGAGAATGTCTCGACCAAGATGTTTGAGATCGTGACCAAACTGCAGAGCGTCGGGATCGGATTCCAGTGAGATGGTGGAGTACATCATCCGCAACCGTGTGTTTGATTCCGCGTACTTCTTCGACCTCGCCGTGTCCAACGTGGTGCTGGAGCAGCTGAAGACCGGCAAGCCGGAGATTTCCGCCCAGCTCACCAGCGCGAAGAAGACATCAAAGACCGAGCTGAGAGGAATCCTCCGGAAGATGTCAAAGAAGCAGAAGTAACGGTTCGGTATGTCCGGCAATGTCCGGAAGCGGAAAGGAATGGGTGTCAGCCGGGAACGGGTATATGCCCGGCTGGCGCGTTCCGGTTCTCATATCAAGAGTGATGGAGGGACAGCCCTGTGAAGTCACGACAACCTGCCCCCTGCAAGGGTAAGGTGCCAATTCCTGACAGATAGGAGCAAGCGGCAAGCCCATGACCGATTTCGGAAAAGGCGCAAAAAGCAGCCCCTGTCTGCGAAGGCAGGGGCTTTTCCTGTCTTCATATGGCGGTGAAGTCTCAGAGGTGCCCCCAAAGGCAGAAAAAGACAGAGATAAGATAAGATTAAGAAAGGAAATATACATTCATGAAAAACAGCTTTTTACCAGTGAGTCCGTGACCGAGGGGCATCCCGACAAGGTCTGCGACATCATTTCCGATTCGATCCTGGACGAGATGCTCCGGCAGGATCCCCTGTCGCGCGTGGCGTGCGAGACATTCTGCACGACGGGGCTGGTTGCCATCATGGGCGAGGTCACGACGCACGCGGACGTTGACTTGCAGAAGGTCGTGCGCGATGCTGTGCGCGAGATCGGCTATACGCGGGCGAAATTCGGCTTTGACTGCGACAGCTGCGCGGTCATTTCCTCCATCCATGAGCAGTCGCCGGACATTGCGATGGGCATTGACCGCTCGCTGGAGGCAAAGGAAGGCGCGGGCGACGGGTTGGATATAGGTGCGGGCGATCAGGGACTGATGTTCGGCTACGCCTGCAACGAGACGCCGGAGCTGATGCCGCTGCCGATCGCGCTTTCCCACGCGCTTGCCAAGCGGCTGGCGGCACTGCGTAAGTCCGGCGGGGTGGACTACCTGCGCCCGGACGGAAAAAACGCAGGTGACGGTGGAGTACCGCGACGGCGTTCCGGCGCGGGTGGATACCATTGTCATTTCGACTCAGCACAGTCCGGATGCAGAGCTTTCCGTTATCCGGCAGGATATGATAGACCGCGTCATTCTGCCGACGGTGCCCGGCGCCCTGCTGGATGAGCAGACCAAAATATATGTCAATCCGACCGGACGGTTCGTTATCGGAGGTCCCGCCGGGGACACTGGGGCCGACGGGACGCAAGATCATTGTGGACACCTACGGCGGCTATGCCCGGCATGGCGGCGGCGCCTTTTCCGGCAAGGATCCGACCAAGGTGGATCGCTCTGCTTCCTACGCCGCCCGCTACGTGGCGAAGAATATCGTGGCGGCAGGGCTTGCCGACCGCTGTGAGGTGCAGGTGGCGTATGCCATCGGCGTGGCGCGTCCCGTGTCCGTGCTGATCGACACGGCAGGAACCGCTGTTGTTCCGGAGGAGGAGATCACCCGCGCGGTTCTGCGCCACGTGGATCTGCGCCCGCTGCTATCATCAGCCGGTTTGACCTCCGCCGCCCGATCTACCGTCCGCTTGCCGCCTACGGTCACATGGGACGGAGGATCTCGAACGCGCCGTGGGAAGCGCGGGATCTGGCGCCCGTCCTGCGGAGCGACCTGCTGTAATCTGCGGCGAGCCCCCAAGACGCTTTCCGGAAGGCAAATGCCGGAGCCGTCTCATATACTGCCTCTGAGGGGAGGGAGATATATGGGTGAAATAATTGCCGGGATTCTGGCGGCAGTGCTGGCGGCATTCGGCTTTTACAGCCTTTGCGCACGGTCGGGGAGCTTTTGCGCCCGCCGTGCCCCGTGACAACGGCGGTGCTGATCCGAACGCGGCAGGAGCTTGCCGACCTGGATCTGTTTCTGGACGAGGCGCGGCACGGCGCCCGCCGCCGCGGGTATATGCCGCAGGTGCTGATAGACAGGCGGCTGTTGGTCGGTATGCCGGGGAGCTGTGCCCGGACAGTGCGACACTGGCGGTGCTGGAGCGCTTCGGCGCGGACTGGTACGCGGTGGATCTGCCCGCACCGGGCGGTCAAAAATATGAACGGACAAAGGAGGGATGGAACTATGCAGGAGGAAAGGAACGGCATGCCGGGAACCGATGACACGGGCGGGGGACACGGGGGATTCCCTGCGCGGAACGGTGGAGCGCGTCATCTATACCAACGGGGGATACCGGGTACACGGTATGCGACTTCGGGCTGGAGGACGGCGACGTGGTGACGGTATACGGCACCATGCCCTACATCGGCAACGGAGACGAGCTGACTGTGTGGGGCGGCTGGACGCACAGCCCGCGCTACGGGCGTCAGTTCCGGGTGGATCAGTATGAGCGCTCCCTGCCTGCCGACAGCAACGCTATCCTGCGCTATCTCTCCTCCCGGACGGTCAAGGGCATCGGACCGGCACTGGCAAAAGCGGATGGTGGACACATTCGGCGATGAAACACTGGAGGTAATGGAGAATCACCCGGACTGGCTGGTTCAGGTTCAGGGAATTTCCCGGAAAAAGGCAAATGAAATATCCGAGGATTTCCGCGCCAAGGCGGGCATACGAGCCGCCATGCTGTTCTTCCGGGAGTATTTCGGCGCGGCGCTGACCGTGCGCATCTACAAGTTCGGCTCCGGCGCGATGGATATTGCCAAGAGCAACCCGTACCGCCTGTGCGATGAGGTGGAGGGCATCGGGTTCGAGAAGGCGGATCGCTTTGCTTCCTCGTTGGGCGTTGACCCGGAGAGCGGGGAGCGCCTGATGAGCGGCGTGGCGTATATTCTGTCCTCCAACGCGGCGCAGAACGGCACGTCTGCCTGCCGCGTGACAAGCTGGTGCCGGCGGCGGCACAGCTCCTGCGTACCGATGCGGAGAAGATTGACCGCGCGGTCGCGGCGCAGCTGAAGGCGGGGAAACTGGTTTGCAGCCGCTTTTCCGGCGTGGATTACCTGTATACGGCGGCGGACGACCGCACCGAGCAGTACATAGCAGACAAGCTGAGGCTGCTGGACAGACTGTGCCCGGCGGTGGACGGCGGCGATGTGCAGTCATTCATCCGGCGGGAGGAGCAGGAGGTCGGGATGTCCTATGCCACGGGACAGAAAAAGGCGATTTTTGACGCGCTTTGCCACGGGGTTATGATCCTGACCGGCGGTCCCGGAACGGGCAAGACAACGGTCGTACACGCGCTGATCCGGATATTCGATTCCATGGGGATGAAGATTGCGCTGGCGGCGCCCACCGGCAGAGCGGCAAAGCGGCTGTCCGAGTCCACTGCCTGCGAGGCGAAGACCATTCACCGTCTGCTGGAGATGAGCTTTGACGAGGATGGCGGGCGTGGTGGCTTCCGCCGCAACGAGCAGGATCTGCTGGAGGAGGAGGTCATCATCATTGACGAGGCATCCATGGTGGACAGTATGCTGATGGCGGCACTCCTGCGGGCAGTCAAGCCGGGAGCGCGACTGATCCTGATCGGCGATGCGGATCAGCTGCCCAGTGTCGGCGCGGGGCGTGTGCTGAACGACCTGATAGACAGCGGCAGTTTTGCGACCGTGCGGTTGGAGGAGATATTCCGGCAGTCGCAGGCATCGCTGATCGTGACCAATGCCCACGCCATCAACCGCGGCGAGATGCCGGTTCTGACAGACCGGCGGAACGATTTCTTCTTTTTGCCCCGGCGCACCGACGCGGAAATATCTGCCACCATTGTAGAGCTGTACAAAACGCGCCTGCCGCGCACTTACGGGCAGCTGACCGAGAACGGTATCCAGATCATCACGCCTTCCCGGCGCGGGAGGCAGGCACTGAGCATCTCAACCGGCTGTTGCAGGCGGCGCTGAACCCTGCCGAGAGGGGCAGGGCAGAGATGAGCTTCCGGGACAAGCTGTTTCGCGTGGGCGACCGCGTCATGCAGACCCGGAACAACTATGATGTGCTTTGGGAGGACGATGAAACGGATGAAGCCGACGTGCCGGAGCCGGAGGATGTGTCCCCGGGACGCGGCCGTGCCAGACCGCCGCAGGTTGCCGGGCGTGAGTGGGACGAGGAGCCGGAATCCGAGCGCGGCGGTGTTTTCAACGGGGACATCGGCGTTATCGTGGATATTGACGTGCCGGAGCGCACCATGCGCGTGCGGTTCGACGACAGGGTGGCAATCTATACGTCGGATATGCTGGACGATCTGGAGCACGCATGGGCGGTGACGGTTCACAAGAGCCGGGAGCGAGTATCCCTTTGTCATCATGCCGATGTACAGTGCCTCGACCCTGCTTCTGACGCGGAACCTGCTGTATACGGCAGTGACACGTGCCCAGCGCATGGTGATTCTGGTCGGGCGCGAATCTGTGATCCGGACGATGGTGGAGAATAACCGCCAGTCCATGCGCTATACGGGGCTGAGCCACCGCCTGCAGGCGGCGGACGCGGCGGAGTGATATGCGGGGCGCGGTATCGGCGGTCGGCGGTGTGCTGACCGACTTGTTCTTCCCGCCGCGCTGTGCGGGATGCGGCGCGCTCCTGCCGCCCTTCCGGCGCCTGCACGGCGGAGTCGTCCCGGCACTTTGCGCGGATTGCCTCCCTCAGTGGGAGAAGGCGCGGGCGCAGGTACCGGACGGGGGGCAGGGGGGGCGGTGCGGCTTGTCCCGTACTGCCCGGAGGAGCCGGAATGTGTTCCGCAGCAAAGTGATTTTCTGGCTCAAGCACCGGGATGACAGAAGGCTGACGGAGTGGCTGTCGGCGGCGTTGGCGGAGTCGGTTCGCCGGACGCTGGAGTCGGCAGGCACGGATGTGCGGACTGCGGTATGCCTGTACCCGCCCCGCCGCCGCGCAGCCGTCCGGAAGGACGGATTTGACCAGGCACAGCGGCTGGCTTGCGGGTTGGCGGACTGTCTGGGCGTCACGTGCCTGCCCGCCGTGCGGCGTGTATCGGATGGCGCGGGGGCGCAGAAGACCTTGGACGCTGCCGGACGCCGTGCGAGTGCCGCGTCCGCATATGTGCTGGAGGAGCGGCTTGCCCCCGCGCCTGTCCGGACGTGTTGCCGTGCTGACGGATGACCTGTTCACCACGGGTGCGACGTTGTTCCGCCTCGCCGCGCTTGCCCGTTCTGCCGGTGCGTCCGGCGTTCTGCTGCCACGGTGGCAAGGACGCGGGAACGGCACGACTGCACCGACTGATGCGGGGGCATGACGAGTGCTCGACAGTTGACCAATTTTTGAAAAAAACAGAGCCGGAACCTTGTACAGAACCGGGAATCTCTTGCCGTGACACAGCTTTCTCTTGACAAAGCAGAGCGTTTGGAGTATAATGACGGTGCAAATCGAAGAGTAAGGATACGGGCGTACAGTGCCGACGGGACGGGAGTTGTCCGCCGGACGAAAGCCGCAAGGGGTAACCCGCGGCTGCGGTCCGCATCCTGCATCCCGCTTCATCTGGCTGAAATCATGAGGTTCTTTTGCGCGCGGCGCGTATGCCTCCTTTCCTGCCAAATGGCTGTGGGGAAGGAGGTATTTTTATATGACAAACCAAAGAAGCTTTTCCCTGATCCGGCGTCACACTACGGTGCGCCCTGACGACGGACGCCGTGCTGATCGCCGTGTATGTGGCGCTTGCCTCGTTCGTTTCCATCAATCTAGGCAACGTCATTATTTCCCTGTCCTCCCTGCCGATCCTGCTGTGCGTGTTTGTGTTCGGTGTGCCGGATGCCGTTGCGGTCGCTCTGTGCGGCTCGTTTGTCAAGCAGGTGCTGTACGGACTTTCCCCGACAGCGCCGCTGTGGATGGCGGCGCCCGTGGCGATGGCACTGACCGCCGGCGGTCTTGCCGCACTGTTCCGCCGCCTGTCCGGCAGGGAGCTTCCTGTGTGGCAGACCATCGTGACGGTGGTCGTGGCTGAATTGGTCATGACGCTGGTCAACACCGGAATGCTGTATCTGGACGCGCACATTATGCAAAAATCCATCGATGCGATCGGGGGCTGTACTCCCGATCCGACTTTGTAAGCGGCGCCGCCCGGACGGTCTGCACCGCCATTCTGACGCCGGGCATTCTGACGCCCCTGCGCCTGATTACGGATAAACGCCGCACCGACAGCCACAACGGGACGCGGGGCGAGTCCGTATGACACCTGAGATCCGCACCGCCGCCGATGCGATAGCATATATCCACTCCAACACATGGACGCGGCACGCGCCGGGGCTGGAGCGGATGCGGGAGCTTTGCCGGCGGCTGGGCGACCCGCAGAAGTCGCTTCGCTTCCTGCACGTGGCAGGCACCAACGGGAAAGGGTCGGTCTGCGCCATGCTGGATGCGGTATTGCGCACGGCGGGCTACCGTGTGGGACTGTTCACCTCACCCTATCTTGTTTCGTTCAACGAGCGCATCCGCCTGAACGGACAGCCGATCCCGGACGCGGAGCTGGCGGAAATTACGGCACGCATCCGCCCCATTGCCGACAGCATGACCGACGTGCCCACCGAGTTTGAGTTGATAACCGCCATCGGACTTGCCTTTTTTCGCCCGCCACGCCTGCGATTTCGTGGTGTTCGAGGTCGGCATGGGCGGGCGGCTGGACTCTACCAATATCCTCGCGCCGGAGGAAGTAGCCGTATCGGTCATCACCGGCATTGCCATGGATCATACTGCCTATCGGGAGACACGCCGGAAAAGATAGCCGCCGAGAAGGCGGGCATCATCAAGCCCGGCGTTCCGGTTGTGTTCGGCGGGACGCACGAGCCGTTGACGCCTGCCGGCGTCGTGCCGGAGATCCGCGCGGATCGTGTTGTGGATCCGGTATCCTGCGGACAGGTCATCCGGGCGCAGGCGGAGCGGGTGGGCGCTCCCTACATCCCGGTTCCTGCCGGACTTCTGCACGTAACGCACACCGGGCTGGACGGCTCGGACTTTGATTTCGGTCAACGGCGCGGACTGCACATCCCCCTGCCGGGGCTGTACCAGCCGTTCAACGCCGCGACTGCCCTGTGTGCGCTGGATGTTCTCCGGGAGCGCGGCACCTGCATCCCGGAGGCGGCAATCCGATCCGGGCTTGCCGGCGTCAGCTGGGCGGGGCGCTTTGAGGTGCTGTACCGCGATCCGGACGATCCGCGCGTCGTGGTAGTGGCGGACGGCGGGCATAACCCGGAGGGCGTTGCGGCTGCCGCCGCCAGTGCCGCCGCCTGCTTCGGAGGGGGAGCGGATCAACCTTGTGACCGGCGTGATGGCAGACAAGGACTACACGACTATGGCACACAGCCTTGCCGCCGTGGCGCGCCGCGTGTTCACGGTCACGCCGGATAACAGCCGCGCCCTGTCCGGAGATGCCTATGCCGCCCTGTACCGGGCGCAGGGCATTCCGGTTCATGACTTCCCGTCGGTTGCCGCCGCTTTTTCCGCCGCGCTTGCCGACTGCCGCCGTGCCGGTGTCCCGCTGCTTTGCCTTGGTTCTTTGTATATGTACCGGGACGTGCTGGCGGCGGTGGAACAACTGTGAAGCCGCGACAGCCGGGAACGCAATACGCCTATCAACCTGCGGTTAAAAAGAAAACCGCAGGTTGATTTTATGTATAGTGAAAACCGGCTGTCCGACCCGCGGCACCACGGGCATATGTAAACAAATCATGAATAATCGAATTTCCACAAAAAGCCGGTTGACAATCCGGGGATTTATGGTACAATTATCGAAATACATGAGGAAAGGAGAACATGGTTTACCATTATGGACGGGGACAGTACGTCTCACTGTTGTGAGAAGCCTCCTTTATGCCGTTATGTGCGCTTGAAGTGGTGTGAGCGCGACAGCAGCCTGTTTCTGCGTGAGCAGATGACGGGTTCTGTCGGTGTACGACATTGCCTCAGGCTTTTTCTTATACTTTGCCCGCAGGCAGCATAGGATGAACAATACACGTAACGATAATGCATCGGACACAGAGTCCGGGAGGAGAGACATACAGTCATGAAAAGCAATATTTTCCTGATGATACTCCTGCAGATACTGCTCATCGCGCTGAACGCCGTGTTCGCCGCAGCAGAGATTGCAGTGCTGAGTGTCAACGAAAACAAACTCAATAAGCTGGCAGAGGATGGGAACCGGCGTGCCCGCCGCCTGCTGAAGCTGACGAAACAGCCCGCGAAGTTTCTGGCGACCATTCAGGTAGCTATCACGCTGGCGGGATTCCTGGGAAGCGCCTTTGCCGCCGACAACTTCGCGGGTCCCATCGTAAACGCGCTGATGAAGAAGGGCGCGGATGCCTACGTATCCGAGTCCACGATGAACACAATCGCCGTCGTAGTGATTACGCTGATCCTGTCCTACGTCACGCTGATTTTTGGCGAGCTGGTGCCGAAGCGGGTTGCCATGCGCAAGTCCGAATCGCTGGCGCTGGGCATATCGGGAATGCTTCGGGCGGTCGGTGCGCTGTTTGCCCCGCTGGTCTGGCTGCTGACCAAATCCACGAACGGCGTACTGCGCCTGATGGGCATTGACCCCACGCAGGCGGATGAGCAGACAAGCGAGGAGGACATCCGCGATGGTGGATGCCAGTGCCGAAACCGGCGCCATTGACCGCGAGGAGCAGAGCATCATTCAGGAATGTGTTTGAATTTGACGACCTGACCGCCGGGGAGATCGCCGTACACCGTACCGAGGTCACGATTCTGTGGATTGAGGACGATATGCAGGCGTGGGACGAAACCATTCACAAGGGGCGCTTTACCTTCGATCCCGTGTGCGGCGAGTCCAAGGATAACGTCATCGGCGTGCTGAATGCCAAGGACTACTACCGCCTGGACAGCAAGGACCGGGAGACGGTCATGGCAGAGGCGGTAAGACCTGCGTACCTGGTGCCGGAGGGCGTCAAGGCGGACGTCCTGTTCCGCAATATGCGCACAACGCGCAATAAGTTTGCCGTTGTGCTGGATGAATACGGCGGCATGGCGGGTATCGTGACGATCACAGACTGATCGAGCGGCTGGTAGGCGACCCGAGGACCAACGCCGACGACAGCACGCCGCCCGCGCCGGCGGACATTGTCAAGCGGGAGGACGGCGACGGGGAAGTGCGCGGCACCGCAGAGATCGAGCGAGGTGCAGCAGGAGTTGGATGTGGAACTGCCCACGGAGGACTGCGATACCTTCGGCGGACTGGTCTTTGCCGAGCTGGGAACCATTCCGGAGGACGGCACGACCTGCGATATCACCATCGGACGGCTGGAAATCCACGTACAGAGTGTCGCGGATCACCAGATGGAGGTTGCGCTTGTCCATGTCCTGCCCAAGGAGAATACGGGCGATGATGACGACGACGAGGACGAGGACGACGCGGAAAAGGACAGCGAAAAAGGGCAGGGACCGGAAGGAAAAGGACAAAGACAAAGAGAAGGAAAAGGGAAAAGGATAGAGAAAAGTCCGCCGGCGCGGGAAAAGCCGTAACATAATGCCTGCCGATAAAAATCTGTATGCACCAATCCGAAAAACGCGCAAATCAAACAAAACTGCCGCCGGTCGCATTGCGACCGGCGGCAGTTGCTTGCAGGTGTCATGTCACGCGCGGAGCGTCTGCTCCAACGCGGTGATGGCGGCGGAGGTTTCCGCCTCCGAGAGGAAGGAGTAGAATACATAGGTGCCGCAGACCTTGACCTGCGCCTGCTCCAGCTTGGGCAGCTCGCCGGGGTTATAGGAAGTCAGCAGGTCGCGCAGACGCAGTTTTTCTGCTTCAACAAAGGAGGTGACGGCATCGGCAACACCGCTCACATCGCTCTTGTTGATGACGTGGAAAACGCCGATCTGGTCAATGTTGGTCTCCTCATCGTCCGACAGCAGGATGATATGGTCGTAGCACTTTTCGGTCAGATCGCGGTAGTTCGCGCCGAACCGGGACTCCGAAATATAATCCGCGTCCGCACCGTGATACCGTCCGCTCAGCACCTCCAGCAGTTTGTCGGCTACCTTATCGGTAGACAGCGTGGTAGTGTAGGAATCCTGCCCACAGCCGGACAGCACCAGAGTAAGCGCCAGCGTGAGCGCAAGCAGGCAAGGAAAAATCTTTTTCACAGGAAACCCTCCTTAAGCGGTGTAGGCGTGGGTGCGGATATAGGACAGGATGAGACGGTACGCCTCGGTGGTCGATGGATGCCGTCCTCGCTGATGCAAAGTGAGTCGCGGAGGCAGTTGTTCCCGTCCTTCAGCACCGACTGCGTGTCCAGATACCGGCAGTTGTTCTCGGCGGCGACCGCCTTGACCCAACCGTTGGCGCGGTCGATCTTTTCATTGGACAGAACCTTACAGCCCGCCGTGACCGGGAAGATGGACTGCAACAGAATGACCGTATTGGGCGATGCTTCCCGAATGGCGCGAACCAGCTTGGTGTAGTATGCCTTGAAATCTGTCTCCACGAGGTAGGAAACGCCGTAATCGGTTCCCAGCGTGATAACAAGGATCTCCGGCTTCAGCTCGGCGGCTGCCTCCGCGATGGTTACATACCTGTCCGTGCCGGGCAGGTTGATCTTGGCGGAAGTGATGGGCGAATCCAGATTGAGCATATTATCCTTTGGTGCGCCAGACCTGCTTCGTGTTCTGCCCGTCGGTCAGCACACCGCGGCTGACAAGATGCGCGGTGAGGGAATCGCCGAGAAAGGTAAGCTTGTCCTGATACGCCTGCCCGGCGTCTGCGGTCTCGGGCAGCGTCACGCTTTCGGTGTTATCCGAGTCAGCACGAGCACCTGCATAGCCGCCGGAACAGCCGGTCGAAATCGCCGCGATGATGGCAAATACAATGCACAGCAGTGCCAGCGCGGCACACGCATAGCGCAGGACGCGGCTGACGGTATCAAGCATTTCAGTGGAACGTGTATTCATGAGGCAACCTCCGATAATAGTATAAAAAGTATAGGCGGGAAACCGCCGGAATATCCGTAAGCGGGGCATTATAGGCACTTCTTATTCGCCGTGCGGTGAATTTTCAGAGGCACCCTGATCCCGCTCCCGCAATTCATTGATCCCGTTTGCCGAACTGCGAACGGTAGGGTTGTTCGTTGACTGTCCGGCTGTCCCGTCGGTGAGCCAAGGCGGCGAGGATTGCCGCACCGATGGCGTAGACCAGAACGGAAAGGAACAGGAACAGCAGGGTGGTGCCCGCGGTGGGCTTCTGCTCGATCTGCACCGGCAGATAGACGAAAACGTAGGCACTGCCCAGTGTCAGCAGGGCATGGGATACGGTGCGGGCGGCACGCGAGAGTGAGCTGTGCCGGATACGCGCCGCGCAGGCAAAGCACAGCGACAGCGGCAGGAACAGCAACAGCCGCAGCGGCGACGGCGCCCTGTCCAGGATAGCATAAATCAGCAACATAAGGGTGCTGAGCACGGTGAACCACGCGCAGGCGTGCAGGGCTAATGCCCGGCAGGCGGCAGGCGGGAATGCCGGAGAGCCCGGCTCGGACGATTGTTTGCGGTTCATACGGAAAGCCTTTCGGTCAGGGGAGTGCCGATCATCCGGCACGGTCGGCACCGGACGGATCGGGTTCCCTAGTGTGGGCATTTCCCGGAAAAATCCGCCACGCGGCGGATCCCGGCGATGCCCCCTGTGAGCAAGCTCTTCCATTATAATGCATCTGCACGGAAAAAGCAAGAAGTATTTGTGAATTTTTCCGGGAAGTATTCGACTGTATGCAACAACGGGATCCGGTTGCGCCGGGGACTGCTCGAAAGCGGCAGACGCCGTCAGCCTCCGCCGGCTCTTTCCGCGAAAAGGGACGTTCGTTCACGAAATATTAAAAAATATGTGGTACAATACGAGGGATCGTAAGTCAGACCATCACGGCGGAAGAGGATGTACAGAATGGGAACCAACCAGAAAAAAACACCGGAGGGCGAACCGATCCCTGCGGGGACGCGGGCGGAAAGCTCCATCCCGCCGGTTCTGCTTCCCGGCATTCACTCTCCCGCCGACCTCAAGGCGCTTCCGGAGGACAAAATGCCGGAGCTGTGCAGGGAAATCCGCGGCGAACTGCTGCGTACCGTTACCAGAACCGGGGGCACCTCGCCTCCAATCTCGGCGTGGTGGAGCTGTCCGTGGCGATGCACCGGGTGTTCGACTGCCCGCGTGACCACTTCATTTTCGATGTCGGACACCAGAGTTACGTTCATAAGATGCTGACGGGGCGCTACGAACGGATGCAGACACTGCGTCGGAGGCGGTATATCCGGCTTCACCAAACGCACGGAGAGCGAGTATGACTGCTTCGGCGCGGGGCACAGTTCCACGTCCCTGTCGGCGGCGCTGGGCTTTGCGCAGGCGGATCGGATGATGGGCTCCGGATGCGGACGGTGGCAGTCGTGGGTGACGGTGCCTTTACAGGCGGCATGATCCACGAGGCACTCAACAACGTGAGTCCCGGACTGCGTCTTGTCATCATCATCAACGAGAATGAAATGTCCATATCCAAGAACATCGGACGTTTCGCCATGCATATGGCGCGCCTGCGGCAGAAGGAGGGCTACTTCCGCACCAAGCGCCGCACCACGCATTTCATCAAGAAGATCCCGCTCATCGGAGACGGGCTGTTCCGCGCCATTCGCCGGGTCAAGAAATCCTTCAAGAATGCCATGTACGGCAGTAATTACTTCGAGGATATGGGGCTCTACTATCTGGGACCTGCCGACGGCAACGACTACCGCGCAGTGGTCAACCTGTTGCAGGCGGCGCGCGATACGGGCGACAGCGTGGTCATTCACCTCAAAACCCGGAAAGGGAAGGGATACCCGCCTGCCGAGCGCGATCCGGGCGCTTTTCACGGGATGCCGCCTGCCTCTGCCGGAGCGCCGAACCCCGGCGCCGCAGTGCCGGATAATTTTTCCCGGCATCTCGGTCAGATTCTCGATACAGGAATCGGTACGTGACGATCGCATCTGCGCCATCACCGCCGCGATGAGCGAGGGACGGGACTGGAGGCATTCCGTGCGGCGCGCCCCGACCGGTTCTTTGACGTCGGCATCGCGGAGGAGCACGCGCTGACCTTCGCGGCGGGGCTTGCGGCGGACGGATTCCATCCGGTAGCCGCCATCTACTCTACCTTCCTGCAGCGCGGCTACGACCAGATCGTACATGACATTGCCCTCCAGCGCCTGCCTGTCGTTCTCTGCATCGACCGCGCAGGGCTGAGTCAGGGTGACGGGGCAACGCATCACGGCATCTTTGACGTGTCCTTCCTGTCCGCTATCCCGAACATGACGCTGTATGCGCCGGCTACCTTTGCCGGACTGGAAGTCGCTTTCCGGATGGCAATCGCCTCCGGAGTGCCGAGCGCCATCCGCTACCCCAATCGCCCGGAGGACGCGCGCGTCCGGTCGGTATTCTACCCCGACGGGACGCCGCAAACGGTTGGCGTGCGTGCCGATTACGCGCCCGGTGAACGACCGGACGCCGTGATTCTGTGCCACGGCGCCATGGCAACCGAAGCCCTGACCGCAAAGGATCTGCTGGCGGCGGAAGGCGTCCGGGTCGGCATCCTGCTGTGCGAGTACCTCAAGCCGTACGACAGACTGGCGGGGGAGGTCACCGCCTGCCTGCCGCCTGATGTGCCGATTCTGTTTGCGGAGGAGGAGATCCGCGCCGGCGGCTTCGGCATGATGCTGGCGGATGCACTGTGCCGCCGCGGCGAGCTGAAGGATCGCCGCTTTGATATTCTCGCGGTGGATGACAGCTTTGTGCTCCAGTTTGTTCCGGAGCCTGTCCGCCGCACGGCAGGCGGTGGACGCGGTCGGCATTGCCGCCCGCGTGCGGAAGCTGCTGCACTGACCGGACATCCCTGCCATACAGACTGCCCGCCGGGCTGTCACAGACGTGACAACCCGGCGGGCATTTTCTGCCTGCGTGTGATGCCGACCTGTCGGATCAACAGGTGCCGTGCATGGCGCGGGATGTTCTCAGACCTTTTCCGCCTGCTCGAACCCGTCCGTGTTGTTCACGAACACAGGCAGCAGCCGGACAGAAAAGTCAAAATGCTTTTCCGCGAGCCGGAACCGCGGGTTCAGCTCGGGACCGCAGGAATTGGAACCGATGCCGCTCTGCCGCATATCCAGATTGATGCAGGTCTCCTCCATCGGGACAAGCTCGTAGTCGTGCGCCGTGGCGGTCAGCTGAGCCGGGGTGAAGTGCGCGCAGTTGAAGGAGAAGGGCTTGCCGGCGGCAACAGCCATCAGCCCCTGCCCGGCGGCATTTGCCACCGTCATCCAGGTCGTGTCGGTGTGCGCCATGTTTTTCCTGCGGACGGACGTAATGCTCAAAATGCCCGGTCACCGTCGATTCAAACAGCCCCTGCCGGGAGGCATGGCGCTTGTCGGCGTAGCTTTCCACGGACCGCGCCCGAAGTAACGCAGGTACTCGTTGCCGCCGGGCATCAGGAACTCCACACCGAAGCGCGGCAGGAAGGGAAGATCCTCCCGGACATCCACGTCCCAGTGCAGAATCACACCGCCCTCGGCAAGGAAGGTGTAGGTCACGGTGGCGTGCAGGATCGGGCACTGCGGCGCGGCACCCAGCGACAGGTGCGCCGTGACGGTAACCGAGCGGTCGCAGGACGGATCAGCCGAGGCGGTCGAGAGCGCAGTCGTAGCACTTGACCGTGGCGCGGTCATAGCCGGCGTTCTGCCACTGCCAGCGGATGTTGCGGTCGTTGTCGGTCGGGGCACGCCAGACCGTCGGGCGGACGGGGCTGCCAGCAGCTCGTGTCCCTCGTGCCGCATGGAGGTAATCAGCCCGCAGGTGCGGCAGACACGGTATTCCGTATCGGCTGTCCGCACGGTCACGGCGTCGGCTGTTTCCTCGGCGGCAATGGTCGCAAAGGGAGACATCGCATCGCGCAGGGACTGCTTTTCCCCCGGCGGGAAGATCCAGCCGATCTGCGTAAAGCCGACCTCGTATCCGATGGGCGCCCACGGCGTCGGCAGGTTCTGCCGGGCGGTCAGCGTCGGTATACGTCCCCGGCGGCGGGGATTGCGTCGGTCGGTACGGTCAGCCGTGCAGTTTCCTGCGGCTCGACAGGCAGGCAGGCGCGTCCGCAGGCAAAGACCGTGCCGTCCTGTTCCAGCGTCCAGTCAAAGTCCAGATCCGACAGATCGGTGAAGTAGCGCAGGTTGCGAATGACTGCCTCGCCGCTCACCCGGTCGAAGGACTCCAGCCGGAAGGGCTTGATGACCTGCTTGTATTCCATCAGTCCCGTGTGGGGGCGGCGATCCGGATAGACCAGTCCGTCCACGCAGAAATTGCCGTCGTGCGGCACCTCGCCGAAGTCGCCGCCGTAGGTGTAGTGCGGGTCGGACAGGGGTGCTTTGCCGGTTGCCACCGAGTGGTCGATGAACTCCCAGACGCAACCGCCCATGAGGTTGTCGTGCGAATAGATCAGATCCCAGTAGTCCTTAAGACATCCGGGACCGTTGCCCATGGCGTGCGAGTATTCACACAGGAACAGAGGCTTGTCAAACACCGTCCGGTCGAGATAGGTTGCCTTGATCTCCTCCGGCGAGGGGTACATTCTGCTTTCGACATCAATATGCGGACTCCGCAGGGCACCGCCGATCTCCCCGTCGGATTTTCCCTTCATGTCGCCGTGCAACCGGTCGGCATTCCGGCGGGATATGTCCTCGCAGTGGACGAGATTGTGCCGGTTGCGGCTGTGCAGATACTCCGCCATTTTGTTCTGGTTGCACCCGATACCGGACTCGTTGCCCAGCGACCACATCAGCACCGCGGCATGGTTCTTGTCCCGCTCATACATCCGCCGGACGCGATCCAGGTAGGCATCCTCCCATTCCGGATCATCGGTCAGCCGATCCCAGTTGCCGATGGATGCCATGCCGTGGCACTCCAGGTCGGTCTCGTCAATGAGGTAGAAGCCGAGCTCATCGCACAGACCGGGAAGCGGGGATCGTTCGGGTAGTGACTGGTGCGGACGGCATTGACATTGTGCTGTTTCATGATGGTCAGGTCGCGGATCATGTGATCCAGCGGCGTTGCGGAGCCGAGCGGGGGTGGCTGTCGTGGCGGTTGACGCCCTTGATTTTGATGGCGCACCCGTTGAAATACAGCACGCCGTCCCGGATGCGGATGTCCCGGAAGCCCAGCTTCTGCACGATGTACTCACTGCCGCAGTCCAGGATCAGCGTGTACAGCAACGGCCCCTCGTCGCTCCACAGCTCCGGCGCGTCAACGAGGAAGTCAAAGGTACCCTCGCCGTCGATCTCCAGTGAGCCGGATTCGATCTGCATCCCGTTGGGACGGAGCAGGCGGTATTCTACCAATGCGCGCCCATTCAGCCGTACCGTAGTGGGGCAGGCGCCGCGGGCATAGTTTTCGAAAGTGCGGGATGCGCCTCAAAATCCAGAATGTGAACCGGATCGCGGAACAGGAGGTACACCTCCCGGAAAATGCCCGACCAGCGGAACTTGTCCTGATCCTCCAGATAGGTGCCGTCGCACCACTTGAGCACCAGCACCTGAATGAGATTCTCTCCCTCGCGCAGGTATGCGGAAAGGTCAAATTCACTGGTCATGTGGCTGACCTGGCTGTAGCCCCACGAACCGGCGGTTGACAAACAGGTAGAAGCAGGAGTCCACGCCTTCAAAATTGAGGTAGACGGTCTTGCTCAGCCGGGCGGCGGGCAGGGTGACGGTGCGGCTGTACAGTCCGCAGGGGTTGGCGTCCGGCACAAAGGGGGATCCACCGTCACGGGATACAGCACATTGACATACTGCGGCGTGTCGTAATCCCGATCCGGTAGGTCTGCCGAGGAGCGCGGCACCTCGATTCTGTCGGTTCGTCCGGGGACAAAGCCCGGGGCGGTAATATCGGGCACGTCGCGCAGGGGGGGGTAAAGGTAAAGTCCCAGTCCCCGCACAGGGTCAGAAAGTCGTGGCTGGCGGCACGGTTTCCGCCCAGCGCCGCCGTCTCGCTGTGAAAGGGGACAAAGTACGCGCGGGGGCTTCGCACCCGATGTGCAGGGTGTGGGGGTTCTGGTGATAGTTGACTTTATGGATGAAGTCGAACATACTTGTTTTGCATCCTTTCGTTATGTCGGTAGGGCACGCGTCTATGCGCTTATATGATACCATAGCCGCGTGCCGCTGTCAAGGGCTGTCTTTCATTTGTTGCTGTAGTGGGGATTCCTTTTTCGGCGTCGGTTGCCTCGCTCTCAAAAGCCATCGGAACGGCAAGCCATATTTGACATAAGCCGGTAGGTATGGTATACTGTAAGAGCATTGCCGGGAGGGCGTCGGAAAAAAAAATACGAAATTCTCCATAATTGTTGACATTCCGGCAACTGTTTTGTCGGCATAGAGGGTGAGGGCACCGTGCACACGGAGGAGGAAGCTTATGGAAGACCGTGAAATCATACAGCTGTTTTTGACCGCGATGAACGCGCTATTGCCGAAAGCCGGGACAAGTACGGAAAATACTGTGACGGCATAGCGGCGGGAATCCTGCATACGCGCGAGGACAGGGAGGAATGCGTCAGCGATACCGGCTGCGTGCGTGGCAGACCATTCCGCCGCAGAATCCGGCCTCGCTCAAGGCGTACCTTGGGCGGCTGTGCCGTTGCTTTGCCATTGATCGCTATCGCCACCTGCGTCGCCGCGCCGCAAGCGCAGCCGGGACATGGAGTGCGTGCTGACGGAGCTGGACGGAATCTGCCCGAGCGAGCCGGTCACGGACGGGCTGAAGGAGACGCTGACCGCGTTTCTCCGGGGACTGGAGCCGTTGGAACGCGACCTGTTCGTGGGGCGGTACTGGTACGCATACACACCGGAGCGGTTGGCGCAGGAGCAGGGACTGTCCCGCGGCGCGGTCAATACGCGCCTGATGCGCACAAGGAACAAACTCAAGGATTACCTGAGAATGGAAGGGTACACAGTATGAAATCCATCGATCTGTTTGAAGCGTTGAACGATATTCCTGCCGACATACTGCTGTCTGCCGAGGCGCGTTACACTGCCGAGCCCCAGCGCCGGATCGACCGCAGGTCAGGTTTTGCGCAGAGCGGTTGGTTTGTCGCCGGTGTCTCGATTGCAGTCGCGCTGGGCGTGATTGTCCTTATCATGCGCATCATGCCCCATCTGCCCACGTCCCCAAGCCCGACTCCGGGCGGGAGTATTGCAGGGTATGAGACCAACGCCGACGGTCTGCACACCGAACCGGACACATATCCCGACACGCCGCCGAACGCATACCCCCAACACGGCTGTCCTGCTGTCCGAGTTGCCCGATGACAAGGTCCGGCTGAGCAGCGGGGCGTGGGGCGTACAGCCGACCATGACTCTCCTGGACGGTTTGTGGATCGGGGAAGAGGGGCTCTGGGCGAGCGCAAAAGTGGATATAGACCAGTGGTATTTTCTGGACATCGAGCCGACGTTGTACATCGGCATCGGAGCGGACCGGGACCTGCTGCTGCATTTGCCGGATGGGTTCAAGGCCGAGACTTTCGCACTGTACCAAGCGGATGAAAACAACCAAGCCACACGTATCTGGACAGGAAGCGGTATACCGGACTGGTGCCTGCGCACAGAAGACGGGGCGGAACGGACGCTGAATACCGGCGTATTCTATCTGACCTTCGGGGTGCATAAGTACGGCAGAACGGTGGACGGGGAAACCGAACACTGGTACTACGAAGCGGCGGTGCGGTTGGTGGTGACGGAAAATCCGTCCGGGCAGGACGGAACCGAACCGTCCGGCACGACAACAACCGAACCTGCCAAGCCGGTGGTCATTCCGCCGGATACATCGGTTCCGGTAAGCCTGATTCCCGACGGAACCGAATTCTGGTGGGAGATAATCGGCGTCGGTGACGGTGCGCGCGGCATCGTGGCGGGAAAACATCTTGAATCCTGCATGATAACAACCCCCGAAGGTCAGGTGTGCGGAGACATGAATCCGCCGATAGAGCAATTCAAAGGGGCGGAAAAGCAGCCCACTCTCCACGTAGATACCCGTATTTTGCCCCTGAAGTTCCACAAGCCACAGGGATACGTGGGCGGAAACAAAGGCATACCTGATGGATGAGAACGGGGATACAGTGCGGGTATTCTCCCTGGATGACGATGGGACATTCGTGCTGATGAATGACAAGCCGGACGGTGTAGTCATCCTGTATCTTGGCGTTGATGTGATGCAGTACGTCGAACCTGCCGCCGTACCGGACGGTCAGGAGATGCCGGCCGTGCTGGATGAGTACCGCTTTGAGATACTGATCAGGCTGGTGCTGCGGTAGCGGGTAGAGGGCGAGGTCGGCTGTCAGCGAAACGGGAAAGCCCCTTGGATCCGTATGTCCGTGCTCTGCCTGAGCCCCTTTTGCCCGGAATTGCTTGTAAGTGACTGTGTTTAAGAGAATACCGCGCAACGATGGCGGCGCGTCTGTGCCACCATCGTTGCGCGGCGTTGCTTTGTAGCTCACTCAGCATTGCAGGCAAGTCTATTTGCCCCAAGTCGTGCTGCTCAACCCAGCCAACCGACGTCGAAGCGCCGTTTGCGAAGAAGCACCGTTGCAGGCGTCAGTTCATTTCCTCCACAAAGTACACATACTCCAACGAACGGAGCGCTTCAATAATCTCCTCGTGCTTTTTTATACTTTTTCAATTCGGACTGGTCACCGTGAAGGACACGGAGAATACACTCAGACCGGAGCCGAGGTAGGCGGGGTTGGACTCGATGTCATCAATACGGATGCCGAGTGCGCGGATCGTTGCCACAAAATCGGCAAGATCGCCCTTGCTTTTAACCCAGATGCACCTCAAAATGGTTCGAGCGGTTCTTGAGGTGCTTTTCCAGAACCGGGAAGGCGGACATACACGCCAGGAGCGCCAGGAACAGCACGAGCGCGGGAACATACAGCCCGGCGCCCAACGCCATGCCGACTACGCCGCAGCACCAAAGGCCGACCGACGTGGTCAGTCCCTTGATCTGGTTCTTGGAGCTGAACAGAATAGAGTTCCCGCTGATTGTCGCCGCGCCGAGAATGGCGGCGGCGGAGAGCAGGGGAAGGCTTCCGCCCAGCCTGTGCAGTATGTACTGATCCACCAGCATTGTTCCCGTCCCGACAAGGCTGACCAGCATGAAGGTTCTCAACCCCGCCGAGTGGCGTTTGCTGGAACGCTCACAGCCGACAATCGCCGAAAGCAACATACTCAACAGCACGCGCAGCAGAACCGAAACCGAGATTCAGTTCTGCGCTCCACGTGCCGAGAAAACCCTGAAAGCAAATCCTGTCCCATAATGATTACCTCCTCAAAAAATCTGCTGCGCGCTGTGCCTGTGTCTGCGCAAGGCGCTGTTCCTCCGCAGCCTCCAGAAGGCTGCCTCTTCCTCGCTCATTTCCTCGTGCTTCACGGGAGGAAGCCCGAGCGGATCTTCTGTATCCGCTCAATCAACAACTCGACATCGGTCTTTTTCGCCGGTTTCGGTGGTCTCCGGAACGACCGCCACATCCTCCAGCCTGGTCGAGTACGATCCCGACAGGTACAGCGCCAGCTTTGCGCATCCCGGACCGAGCAGCTCGTACAGGATGCTTGAAGCGAGGATGATCGTCTCCAGATCGTTCCCCATCACGCCGCCCAGCGTCCGTGCGCCCAGCGCCGCAAGACCGATAGCAACCCCTGCCTGCGGGATCAGTGCAAGTCCGAGGTAATTGCGGGTGCGCTTTTCCTTGCCGACCGCCGCGCAGCCGAGCCACGCGCCGACGTACTTGCCCGAATGCGGACGAGAAAATATCCGACACCGACGGCAATGAGCGGCACTCCGCCCGATTGCCGGAGGCGGAAAACAGGGCGTTGAGCTTGAAATTCATGCCCGAACGGACGAAAAACAGGAGCAGGATCGGCGGGCTGAAATATCCGAGCTGCTTGAAGAGCTTGTCGTTTTCCGCAATATTCGTATAAACCGTTCCCATTGCCATGCAACCGAGCAGAGGCGAGACCTCCATCATCGCGCATACGCCGCAGAATGCGAACAGAAGCGCCACGGAAATGATGAGCTTGTTGTCCGTCGAGCGTTTTGCCGGCATCGAAGCTTCATCACAAGACCGACCAGTCCGCCCAGCACCAGAGCCGCCAGATTCAAAAGCACCGGCTTGACGAGTGTCCCGTAGGAAAAGCCCCCGTTGCCGCCGAGACTTGCCAGCGCGATCGAGATTGCCACGGAATAGAGAACCAGTCCCACAACGTCGTCCAGCGCGACTACCTGCAGGAGCGTATCGACAAAATCCCCTTTGCTTTCGTCGGCGAATGGTCATCATGGTCGAGGCAGGCGCAGTAGCGGGAAGCCAGCGCCGCCAGTACGACGGAGAAGGCAAGCTCCAGCCGGAAAACAAAAAAAGGTCAGGACAAACACAAAGGCAGATGCGGCGAACGCCTCGAGCAGGGTGATCCAGACAACCTTCATGCCGCTTTTTCTTCAGGACGGAGAGCTTGAAAAACTCACCGGTCGAAAAGGCTATGAAGGCAAGCGCGATGTCCGACAGGAAATCCGTACCGTCGATGATGCGCTGCGGCACCAGGTCGAGACAGTACGGACCGATGAGAATGCCTGCGATGATATAAGCCGTCACATTCGGAAGGCGCAACAGCTTTGTCAGCCGCGTCATCAGGAAGCCGGAGAGCAGCATCAGCGCTACGGATATAATGACAGAGGCTGCGGGCTGTGCGGCTTCAATCAACTGTCTGAATGTATGCATATCGCAAAGATCACCTGACTTTCTGTATGATCCGGGACAGGGACGGCTGCCCGGTTGCGGAAATCTCCGGCGGCGCGCTCACTTCACTGTGTTGCGTTCTGTTCATTTCTATGCGCTGTATTGTACTACAAATTTTCGCATTTGTCAAGGGTGCCCGTTACTTTGAAGGCAGTTGCAACAAGCGCTTCCCTGAAAGCGGGGCAAGCCGACGCCGCCGGAGAAGAATCCGAAACAGTCCTGCGAATATTTGCTTTTGCTATTGCCTTTCCGGCGGCGATATGCTATAATGCCCAGGAAAGAAGACGCGAGGGCGCCCGCGACGGTGCCGGAAAGGATGATACCGTATGAAAATCAATCTCACCAACCCATGGTCACTGACCGTTCTGCCCCATCGGCTCGGCGTTCGCTGACAGCCGGCTGCAGTGACCGACGTGTGCCGCCGACCTGCCCGCCCCGGCAGCACCCGCAACCGTAGAGGGGGCTGTCACGGTGCCCGCGACCGTGCCCGGCAACTTTGAACTCGACCTGTTCCGCGCGGGACTGATTCCCGACCCGTTTTTCGGTACCAATATCATTGACCTGCGGAAGCTGGAGGACAGGCACCTGTTCTATGTGACAACCTTCGATGCGCCCCCGGACGGCACCGACGGGCTGGTGCTGCACTTCGAGGGCATCGACACGGTGGCAAAGGTGTATGTCAACGGCGAGCAGGCAGCCGCGTGCGACAATATGTTCATCCCGTGGGATGTGCCGCTCCGCAACCTCGAGACCTACCGGCAATGAGATCATGGTTCACATACTGCCTGCCATGATGGTGGCGCAGGAGCGTCCCGTTCCCCTGCGGCAGGCGCCTTCGACCACAGTTACGCCTCCCGACCCTGCGCAAGTCGCCCGCTTCCTTTGGCTGGGATATCCTCTGCCGGGCGGTGTCGGGCGGAATCGCGCCCCTGTCTGGCTGGAAACAGTCAAGGCGGCGCCGGCACTGGATCGGGTGTATCTCTATACCTTCGCGGTCGATCCGTCGGCGGAGGATCGCAACCGGGGCGGCGCCATGCTGGATCTGTACTATGCCTTCCGGACGGCGGACGAGCTGACGGTCGGTTACGAGGTCGCCGTGGAAGGGCAGTGCGGCACGTCGCACTTTGCCGCGCGGCGTGAAGTCTGGCACACCTGCGGAAACTACCACATCCCCGTGCCGGATGCCCGCCTGTGGTACCCCAAGAACGCCGGCGAGCAGAACCTGTATGACGTGCGCGTCACACTGCTTCGGAACGGGGTGGTGGAGGACGCGCGCGAGTTCCGCATCGGCATCCGGCTGGCGGAGCTGGATCGCACTTCCTGCATCGATGCGGACGGCAAGGGAAATTCCGCTTCCTCATCAACCATAAGCCCGTATTCCTCATGGGCAGCAACTGGGTGCCGCTGGATGCATTCCACAGCCGCGACGCGGAGCGCCTGCCCGAGGCACTGCGCGCCTTCGGACGAGGCGGGCTGCAACGCGGTCCGGTGCTGGGGCGGCAATGTGTACGAGGACACGCCGTTCTTTGATTTCTGCGACGAGCACGGCATTTTGGTTTGGCAGGACTTTGCCATGGGCTGTGCGCTGTACCCCGTCTGGGATGAGGGACTGCGCGAAAACCTCCGGCGCGAGGCGCTTTCGGTTGTGCGTAAGCTGCGGCACCATCCTTCCCTGTGCCTGTGGGCAGGCGACAATGAGTGCGACCTGTTCTGGATGATGTGCTACCCCTTCCGCCGCAATCCGGCAGAGAACACGCTGACCCGTGAGCTGCTGCGTGACGTCCTGCGGGCGGAGGACTTTACCGTCCCTACCTGCCCTCCTCGCCGTATGTGGATGAGGTGGCGTTTGCGCGCGGGGCGCAGGGAACCTCGGAGGATCACCTCTGGGGACCGCGCGACTACTTCAAGGGCGATTTCTACCGCACCGCACCCTGCCACTTTGCTTCGGAGACCGGCTATCACGGCTGTCGACCCCGCCCTCCCTGCGGGAGTACATCCCGGAGGATCAGCTCTGCCGATCTATGACGAAGGCACGGCAGAGGATCCGTTCCGCGGAACGCCCAACCCTGCATGGCTGGCACACCAGACGTCCATGGAGCTCAACGAGACCAACACCTTCGGCTACCGCATCGGGCTGATGACCTCGCAGGTGCGGCATATGTCCGGGATGTGCTGGACAGCATCGACACCTACGCCCGCATGAGTCAGATGTCTCAGGCGGAGGCGTTCAAATACTTCATCGAGCGGTTCAGAACAGCCAAATGGAACAAGACCGGCATCATATGGTGGAATGTGCTGGACGGCTGGCAGCAGGTTTCGGATGCTGTCGTCAACTACAATTTCCGTCCCAAGCTGGCGTATTCCTTTATCCGGCGGGCGCAGGAGCCGGTGCTGATGGCGTTCTCCGACCCGCAACAGGACGGGCGGTACGACCTGCACGCCGTTAATGACACGCAGACCGCCGTCGTGCTGACCTACGAGGTGCGTGACCTTTGGGGCGCGGCGTCGCAGGATGCGGCACCGCTGCTGCTGTCCGGCACCGTGACGGTTCCCGCCGACGGAAACACGGTCGCGGCGCGGCTGGATCTGACCGGGCGGCTGGATCATGTGCTCCATATCCGCTGGACCGATGCGGACGGCAACACCCATACCTCGCACTACATTGCCGAGCCGAAGCACTGGAGTACCGCCCGTATGCAGACGCCCTGCGCCTGTGCGGGTTTGACTGCTTTGCGGGGTTCTGACCATATATATGCTGAATTGAGCGAAATAGCACACTGCTGTCAATTCGGACGTCGGTATTCCGAGGGGGGATAAAAACTCATTTTGGGTTTTTATCCCCCTCTTTGACTCTGGAAAGCCCGCCTGCTCACTGCTTGACGGTGCCGGCGCGCAACTCGCGGACGAGAGAGGAGCCGCCGGCAAGCGTCAGCATTCCCCCGAACAGGCGGCGGACGGTCGCGCTGTCCAGGCGGCGCATCAATCCGGCACCCAGCAACGAACCCGGCACAGCACACAGGATCAGGAAGGCAACCAGCCCCCACGGGGATCTGCCGCCGCCGGACATGGTACAGAAAGGAGGCTCCGGCGGAAAGCAGAAAGAAGACCAGATTCAGTCCCTGCGCCTGCAGCTGGGACAATCCGGCAAACGCTGTCAGGTACAGGACAAACAGCCCCGCACTGCCGACTCCCATGCCGGACAGGACGGCGATGCCGAAGGACGCAAGCATATGGATAAACAGCATGAGCCGATCCCCCTCAGAACAGCATCCGGATGCCGGATACAGAATGACCGCCGCGAACAGGCGGCGCAGACGGCGCGGCGATGTCCGCTCCAGCAGGAAAGCGCCCAGCAGTCCGCCTGCGGCGGCGGGCAGCAACAGCGGGAGCAGGGATCGGGGCAACGGATCGACGCCCGCCAGCCGATAGCGCAGGGCGGACACCGCCGAAACAGGCAGCATGACCGCCAGTGCCGATGCGAACAGGTCGCGCCTGTCCGCACCTGCCTGCCCGTAGGGGTTCGCGCCGACCGACAGCAGTGAGGGGTGGGAAGGTACGGCAATGCCGTCACCAGCAGGATGCCACCTGCCGCGCCCAGCAGTCCGTTGATAAAGCCTGCGCCCAATCCGACGGCCGCCCAAAGCAGCAGTACCCCGGCTCTGCCCCCGCCGCCGGCGCGTCCCGGCACCTGCGGCTTTCTGCCTGTTTTTTCATGGCGGTTCTCTCCTCTTTCCTACGTTTTGCGCAAGGGGTGCCCGTAACGGATGACGCATACAGCTGCCGGCAAGCGTCGCAGGCTGATTTTTCGGAGGTTCCTGCAGGAATCCCTTTGCTTTTCCGTGCCGCTTATGGTATAATACAGTCTGTATAGTTGTAGTGTGTTCCGCCGGGCGGTTTTTATCCGACGCGGGACGGGTATTGGAAGGAGTGATGACTGTGGCAAAGCAAGTGAAAAAGCGTGAGTCTTCCGCACAGAACGCCGACGACAGTCGCGCCTTCGCGCGAGGAGGCAACCGTCGCGCGGGGCGTGATTACCGCGACGAATCGGAAGACGGAAACAGCGCGCCGCGCCGCGATGCCCCCGGAAGGACAGCCGCCGGAACAGATCGCCATGGACAGGCTGATGCCCATGTCCGGGCGGAGACGGTTCTCCGAACAGTACGTTCCCTATCTTTGGGCGGCGCTGGCGCTGTTTCTGATTGTCTGCTTTGTGCTGGATGTGGTGGGCAGAGCCGAAAGCCCCCAGGAGCACCTCATGGGTGTGGTAGGCTACTGGATCTGCCGGGTGCTGTTCGGTCTGTTCGGATGGGCGGCGTTTTCTGTTGCCTGCCGTCAACATCATGATGGCAATCTCGTGGCGGCGCTACTGCCGCGAGCGCATGGTTGCCTTCCAGATTACCATGTCCGCACTGTTCATGCTGTTGCTGTCGGCGTTCATCCATGTCTGCGTCTGCACTTCGGATGAGGCGTACGACTGCCGATCCCGGAACGCTGTTCCGCACCGGCGCCGCGTTTGAGTCCGGCGGCGTGATCGGCGGCTGGCTGGGCTGGCTTTTGTATATGGGACTGCGCCTGCCGGGTTCCATCGTGCTGATGGTCATCACCATGCCGTTGGTGGTTATGTTTCTCATCGGGATTACGCCGTCGGATGCGTTTTCCAGAATAAAGGGACTGATCCGTCGGACGGTGCAGGCGAACCGGGAGCGGAGTGCCGCCCGCCGCAGGCAGAAGGAGGAGGAACACGCTGACCGCCTCCGCGCGGAACAGCGGGACCGGATGGCGGAGCGCCGCCGCACGATGCGCGAGACGGAGGCATAGTCCGGAGCCGAACCGGCAGCCGAAGGAGGCAGTTCCCGCGGTGGTTCCGGCAGAGGATACCGCCGCTCCGGGGGCGGACGGTGAGCAGTCCGCCGATTCCGTAGCGACGGAGCCGGACGGAACCGGCGCGGCAGAGGCAGACATCGTCCCCGCCGCATCGGATTCCGACACGCGCGCGGCGGCGGAAAAGCGAGCCGTGTGGGTGGATCCCGTGACCGGAGAGGTGCTCCGCGAGGGCGGAATGCACGGCGGGAGGGCTGAGCCGGGCGGACAGCCCGCCGGGGATGATTCCGATGCCGGGGCGGATACGCCTGCCGTGACGCGACCGGTCGCGGATCGCATGGAGATTGACATGGACGGGGTTCCGGAGCCGGAACGGACGGACGAACTGCCGTCACCGGACGATCCGCTGTCGGGACTGCCCCCAGATCCCGGGCGACGAGCGGGCATCCGCAGGCGGACGGGTGATCGGACCGACGGACAGAATACCGTGCATATTACGGTACTGCCGCCCGAATCCGCCGCGCTGACCGGTACGCCGGACAATCCGGTGGAGGGCTGCTGCCGGACGGAGGTCACGTCCGCCGGCAACACAGCCCCGACGCGCCCAGTATGTGTTCCCCACCCCTTGATATCGACCAAGGGCTCGTCCCGCTTTGAGGCGGATGACAGCCCAGATACAGAAAAACACGCAGATCTGCAAAATACGCTGGAGAGTTTCAAGATCCGCGTCAAAGTGTGTCCTGCTCCTGCGGTACCTACCGTCACGCGGTATGAGGTCAAACCGGAGGCAGGTGTGCGTGTGCGTTCCATTTCCAATCTGGTAACGACATTTCCATGAACCTTGCCAAGGCGGGCGTGCGCATCAGGCGCCCATCCCCGGCAAATCGGCGGTCGGTATCGGTGCCGAACGACAATCCCTCCATCGTTTACCTGCGCAACCTGCTGGAGACGCCGGAATTCCGGAATGCAAGAGCCGCATCACCGCCTGCCTCGGCTGTGAGGTGTCCGGGCGTCCCGTCATATTCGATATCAACAAGATGCCCCACCTGCTGGTCTCCGGTACCACCGGCTCCGGTAAGTCGGTGTGCATCAACTGCATCATTCTGAGTATCCTCTACAAGGCAACGCCGGAGGAGGTCAAGCTGATCCTGGTCGATCCCAAAAAGGTCGAATTCAGTATGTACCGGGATATTCCGCACCTGTACTGCCCCATTGTCACCGATCCCAAGAAGGCGGCGGGGGCACTGTACTCGGCGGTCGCGGAAATGGAGCGCCGCTTTGAGCTGATCGAGGAAGTGGGCGTGCGGAACCTGGCTGCGTTACAATGAGGTAACGGCGGGGGACAATGAGCATCCCCCTGCCGCAGATGATTATCATCATCGACGAGCTGGCTGACCTGATGATGACGGCGCCCGCCGATGTGGAATCCGCCATCTGCCGGTTGGCGCAGAAGGGACGCGCCGCCGGTATCCACCTGATTCTGGGCACCCAGCGTCCCTCTGTGGACGTCATCACCGGTCTTATCAAGGCGAATATCCCGTCGCGTATCGCCTTTACGGTTAAGTCGCAGGTGGACTCGCGCACCATCATTGATGTGGCGGGCGCGGAAAAGCTGATCGGACGCGGCGATATGCTGTATGCGCCGGTCGGTGCGACCAAGCCGCTCCGCGTGCAGGGGGCGTTCGTCAGTGACGGCGAGGTGGAGAGCGTCATCGAATACGTCAAGGGCACAACGAAAAACCGGTGTACGATGAATCCTTCATGCAGACCATTGATGCCGAGGCGGCGCGGTGCGGCTCCGGCAAGAAGCGCGGCGGAGAGGATCTGTCGCTTGATGACATCGGCGGCGCCGGGAGACGGAGAGGACCCCAAGTTGCTGGGAAGCGGTCGAGGTGGCAGTCGATGCCAACAAGGTGTCCACCTCCCTCCTTCAGCGCCGGCTGGGCTGGGGTACGGGCGTGCCGCCAAGATTATTGACCGTATGCAGGAAATGGGCTTTGCAGTCCCGCCGACGGGAACAAGCCCCCGCAAGGTACTGCTCGCACCGCAGGACCTTGCCGAGATCAAGATGAATAAGCGGAAGTAAGAGTATCCGGTATGTATCCGTACAAAATTATCTGGGATCTGGATCTGTACAGCATCCTTATCACGGTAGGGCTCATCGCGTGCATGATCTGATCCGCGTCCTGTCCGACAAGCGCGGGCTGTCTGCCAAGTGGCAGAATTTTATCCTTGTCACCATGGTTTTTGCTGTTGTGATCGGGTACGGCTCTGCCGTCGTCTTTCAGGCGCTGTATAATATGGGCGGGACGGCGGGTTCCACATCACGAAATCAACCGGGCAGACCTTCTACGGCGGGCTGATCGGGGGGGCGGTTGCCTTCCTGCTGATTTATTTCGGCGTCGGGTACCCCCTGTTCCGGGACAATGAGCATCTGCGGAATTTCCCGGATCTCATGTCCATTGCCGCCTGCGGGGTCACCGTTGCGCACGGCTTCGGGCGGCTGGGTTGCCTGATGGCGGGCTGTTGCTACGGGCGTGCGACCGATGCCTGGTACGGCATTGAGATGGTCGGCATCGGGAAGCGCATTCCGGTTCAGCTTTTTGAGGCAATCTTCCTGTTTCTGCTCTGCGGCTGGCTGGTCATCCGCTACTGTGAAGGCAGGCAATGCGGTATGCCGCTGTACATGATGCTGTACGGGACGTGGCGGTTCTTTGCCGAGTACCTGCGGGATGACTACCGGGGCAACTCGCTGATCTCCTTCCTGACGCCCTCTCAGCTCATTTCACTGGTACTGGCGGTCGCCGGGCTGATCCTTCTGATCGTAGAGGCGACTGCCGAGCGTGCCGCGCGCCTGCGGGCAGAACGGGACGAAGCCTTCCGGGCGGAGCTGCTTGCCGCCAGTGCAACGGTGATGCCGGACGCCGGCGCGGAAGAGCAGGCGGAAACACCGGAAGCAGTCCTGGAGACAGCTACGGAGCCGGTTACGGAGTCGCCGGTGGACAGCGCGGCGCTTGCTGAGCCGGCGCCTGCCGCACCGACCGGGCAAGCCCCCGTTGCACCTGCCGAGCCGGAAAGTCCGCCGTCCCCGCCTGCGTTCGGCGTGATTGACGTGTCGGGTATTGCGCCGGCGCATCCCATCGGGGAGGAGTCGTTCGTTCGCGCAGACAGCTTCCGGACGGAAAAGGACTTCATCAAGCCCGAATCCTTCCGCCGTGTCCCTGGACATGTCCCCGGACGTGTCTCCGGACATGTCCCCGGACAGGAGCCGAAGGCATGACGCATCCGTTCCGGGAGCGGGGGCGCACCCCTTTCCCGTTTGGATCTGCTACTGGTGATTGCCGCCGGGATGGGAATACTGCTGTGGTTTGAGATCGGAAAGCCAACGCTGAGCGCGGATCCTGTCCTCCAGCCCATCATAACCATGACGCTGACGCGTGCAGTCGGGGCGGCGGTGTTCCTGTGTATCCTGCTCTGGCGCGGCTACCGGGTACTCAACCCCCTGCGCAAGCCGTTTTTCCGTTCCCTTGCGTTCTCCCTGCCCGCGTGGCTGGTCGTGATAAACAACGCCCCATCCTTTCGCTGGCATGGGGGATGCCGTCGACGTATACCGCGCCGGCTTATTTTCTCTGGTTCGGTGCCGAGTGCCTTGCCATTGGACTGTTTGAGGAGTTTGCCTTCCGGGGCGTGATCCTGCTCTCGCTGGCGGAGACACGCCGCGCCACGCGTTTTGATCTGTTCCGGTGCATCCTGCTGACCTCGGCGGTTTTTGGCGCGGTGCACCTTGCCAATCTACTGGCTGGGGCTGGGGTCGGCGCCGTGATCCGGCAGATCGGATACTCTTTCCGATCGGCGCCATGTGCGCGGTGGTGCTGTACAGGACAGCCAATCTGTGGCTGTGCGTGCTGCTGCACGCCGTATACGACTTTGCGGGCGATCTTGTCCCCTCGCTGGGGGGAGGCACATGGTGGGACACGCCTACCGTCGTCTTTACCGTTCTGCTTGCCGTTGCCGTTACCGTGTACTTTGTGGTCGCGCTCTGGCGCATGAAGCCGGAGACGCTGGATCGCATCTATGTATCCGGCGGCACGGACGCCTGATTCTGCCTGCTGTGCAAAAAACAAGGAGGTATACCTGTTATGATCTATCTGTTTTTGGCTCCCGGCTTTGAGGAGGAGGTCGAAGCGCTGTTTCCGCTGGACATTCTGCGGCGCGCCGGACTGGAGGTTACGACCGTCGGCATCGGCGGGCGGCGCGTTCCGGGCGCACACGGTGTGGTTGTGGAGGCAGACCTGTCCGAGCAGGATTATGACCCTGCCGCGCCCGCCGAGGCTGTCATGCTGCCAGGCGGTATGCCCGGAACGCGGCATCTGGATGAATCGCCGGTCGTGGACGAGGCACTGAAGCACGCCGCAGCCTGCGGCGCATGGTTGTGCGCCATCTGTGCGGCACCGTCGGTGCTGGGCAGACGGGGGTACCTGCGCGGTCTGCGCGCGACCTTTCCCCGGCTTTGAGAACGCACTGGACGGCGCGCGGGAGATCGGCGGCAAGGTCATCCGGGACGGGAAGGTCATCACTGCCGCCGGGGCGGGCGTTGCCATGGAGTTCGGACTTGAGATTGTCAGCGTACTGTGTTCGCCTGAGCAAGCCGGGCGTATCCGTGCCGGGATTCAGGCACCCTGACGACCGTGGGAACCATCCGGAAAAGCCCCCTGCCGGGACATCTCCCCGGAGGGGGTGTAACGCAACCGGCGGACGATGCGCGCAATGCGGCGGCGGTCGCGGAGAAGAAGCGTCTGCGCCCGCTGTGCCTTGCCCGGCGGGAGTCACTGACGCAGGACGAGCGTGCCGCCGCCGATGATGCTCTGTGCGGGGCGCTGCTGTCCTCCCCGCTTTGGCAGACAGCGCGACTGATCTGCCTGTATGTTCCCATGCGGGGCGAGCCGGACGTTCTGCCTTTGTGGCGGCGCGGGCAGGCACTGGACAAGCGGATCGCCCTGCCGGTATGCGGAACGGCACGGAGTCTGTCCTTCCGGCTGATGCCGGGTTATGGCGCGATGTTCCTGCGTCCGGGACCATACGGCACGCAGGAGCCGACCGAGGACTGTCTGCCCCTGCCGCTTGCGGATCTGGACGGGGCGCTGATGCTGGTGCCGGGGCTGTCCTTCGACGGAGACGGCTACCGCCTGGGCTACGGTGGCGGATACTACGACACGTTGCTGTATACGCTGGCGGCGCACGGCATCGCGCCGATCACAGTTGGCGTGACGTATGCGTGTTGCCTTGCGCCCTGCCTGCCGCACAGACGCACGATGTTCCGGTGCGATATGTACTTTCCGAGGGAGGCTTGCGCCCGCTCATGCAAAAACGAGACGATTTCACCCGCTGACGGCTCCGGGACTCCGGAGAAGCGGTTCCGGCTCAAGCCGTTTCTGCGCGGCGAAGTATGCCGTTGCGCCGCGTGCCGCGCGGCTGGTGCTGGTGATTTATGCGTTGCTTCTGCTTTCCCGCCTGATTGACCGCGCATTCCTGTCGCGGGAGGGGGAATACCTGAGTACGGGTTCTTCTCCAACTGCTGATATCCCCGATCCCGGCATACCTGTATATCCGCCTGCGCGGGAAGCAGTTTGTGCCTGCCCTGCGCCTGCGGCGCGATGTCGCTGTCGCATATCCTGATTATCCTGTCGGCGATCCTGCTGCTTGCCGCCGGCTGTACCCTGCTTGCCATGGTCTGCGGGATGCTGAATGCGCAGACTTCCTTTACCCTGTATGACACCTTCTCCTCCGCCAACGATGGCACGGCGGGAGCGACTGTGCGTCTGATTCTGACCCTATGGTGTTCTGCCCGCCTTCTGCGAGGAGCTTGTTTTCCGGGGCATTCTGTGCGCGGAGTATGAGGAAAATGGCATTCTGTATGCGATGGCGGTCAGCTCGCTGTTCTTTGCTTTCCTGCATTTTGATCTGACCGCTCTGCCGGTTTACCTGTTTGCGGGGATGCTTCTGTCGCTGGTGCTGTACATGACGCGTTCCTCTGTCGCCGCCATGCTTGTTCACCTCGGCTATAACCTGTTCGGTGTCCTTGCGCAGGCGGGATTGTCGGGCTACTGCCGCAGTACCGGGAATCTGGGGCTTCTGGTCGTACTTCTGATTGCCTTGCTCCTGCTTTCCGCCGCGGTTTTCTGCGGCGAATCTGCCCGTGTTCTGCGGCGCCGCGCCCGCCTCCGTCGACCGATGCGCCCGATTCCCAGCAGACTCCCGGTCTTTCCGCACTTTCCGCCCGTGAGTTTCTGCCCGCCCTCGGACGTGCCTTCTTCTGCCCCGAAGCTATGCTTGCGGTGGTTCTGTGGGCGACAGGCGTCGTCATCAATCTGGTGCGCTGAACGGAGCGGCATCCGGCGGGGAGGGAAACGTCGTGGGACTCCTGAAAGGAGTTCCCCGGGTTCCTCAGAACTTTTCTTGATTTACTTGTGGTTGGAGTCGGGGTTCATGCCGGCTCCGACCTTTTTTTGCCCTCGCTCCCCAAGCGGGGGACGCCAGATTCAGCCTCCGGCAAAAAAGTAAAAAGCTCCCCTTCCCCAGCGGGGAAGGGGGGCGGCGGGGGCAGGGAAATCATGATACCATGATACAGCAGTCAAAACTGCCGATGCACGGTGCCCTCCTGCCAAGACCACTATTTTTCGTGCTTCTGCGGACTGATGGGCTGCATCTTTTGTCAAGTCCCACGTAGTTGATTTCCTCCCGGAAGGCGTCCACGCTTTCCTCGACTTATCTGCTCCATGCTGTCGTTCACATCGTCGATCCGGTTCCGATGGAAGAACAGAATGTCAACGCCGCGCACGATCCAGAACAGCGGCAGAAGGATCGCCCAGCGAACCAGCACGGGGTATTTTTCCTTCATGGCAGAGTATGGCAGGAAAAACAGCTCAAACCACTTCCTGCGGCGGCGGGTAGAATCCGAGGCGCGCTTGCCCCCCGCCTCTTCCGCCTTGGTGCGGCGATACGCCTCCGACACAAGCGCCCGCTGACGGTCGCCGAATACCGTGTTGTTGAACAGCCGATCGGTCAGGTAGTCGGTCATTTCGTCCGGCTGCGCATCGTCGAACCATACCGCCACAGTACGCAGGATGTTTTCATGGAACTCATCCAGTCCCAGCTTTGCCAGCTCACCCCGGATGTAGTCCATGTCCATGTCGGGGTGCGCCTGCCGGAACACATGAAAATCAATGACGAACTTGATGCCGGCGCCCACGCCCCGGAAATGCTTGACAAAGTGGGCGAACAGGAATACATAGTGATCCTCCGGGCGCATCTCGTACCGGCAGGGGTGTACGCCACTGGGACGCGCCGTCCACCAACCGTCACCGTAATACGGCTCCAGATCGATCTCGCCGTCCGGCAACAGCTTGACGTGTAGCTCCACAACCATGCCCTCGGCGCTTTTGTACTCAAAAACGTGATTGGTCGTTTCCTCCAGATGGTAGTCGAGACGCTTCATGAGCGCGCGCGCCGCCTTTGCCTGCTTTTGCCGGATCAGAATGTCGCAGTCGCCCATCACGCGCATTTCCGGCTGAGGGTACAGGCGCTTGAGAATAGCGCCCTTGACCGGCATATAGTCAATGCCCGCCGCCTCAAGACTGGCGGTCAGACTGTCGAAATTCTCGATTTGGCGCGTGCTGTGGGCGATGACACCGCCCGCCCGGGCAGTGAATGCGGGAAAGATAGGGGAAGCAGGGAAGTTCTCCGTCTTGCAGGCACCGTAATAGAGCAGGGGGATGATCTGCTGAGAGCCGGCGAACATCAGTGCGTTCGCATAGGGGAAATCATCGGGCAGGGGGGAAGGACTCCTCGGGGGACAGCGCATACCGGACAAGCGTCAGGATGCCTTTCTGAAAGCTGTTCATGAACGAAAACCGGCGACCGCTCGAAGAAACGGTGCATCTCCTTGTCAGAAATGGGAAAACCGGGTTTTATTATACCATACCGGGGTTTCTTTGTCAATCGCTTTCACGTTTTCATTTATAAGATATTTTTGATTATAGAAACTCTCAACTACAAGCATTATTCATCCGCACAAGCCAGTCTGCCGACTGACGCCGGAAAACGCCCGGGATGCCATTTTGGGCAAAGTGGGGAAACATAGTGCGCCCATTTGCACAAAGGCGCTTTTATCTTCGACCACTGCATTCCTTGTAAAACCATTTTTTTGAAGTCGTTTGAATCACTTCGGGTGCGCTTTTTAATTTGGAAATCAAAGGCAGTACATTTTCCGGCTCGCATTCCGAGACCTCTCGAATTTTGTAGACAAGTCTGCTACATTTTACGCATATATGGAGTCTTTTACCCTCGAACTCAATGTCCTCGAATGATTCAAAGGGAAGTTTCCTTTTCCCACAGCAATCACATTGCATCAGGCACCTCTCCTTCATGAATGAACGCATTAGTCTGGGAATAAATCATAGCCTCGTTCTCTTTATTGAGCTTTTTTCTTCCCTTTGTAATTATTTCTATTTTCTTCGAAAGATACTTCTTAATTAAGCGCGATTGCGTTCTGCTTTTCATTATCTTTTTTTGTAGCCTGCTCAGCCCTCGCTGATCTTCCTTGAGCATTTTAACCAATCGCTCTTGTTCATCCTGAGAGAGCATATAATCCATGGCAGAATTGATCAAGAATGCTGTAAACATTCGCCCGACGATAACTGCATCATCTTCTCGGAACAGATGACAGAAATTGTGGACAATGAGGCTCGCAGTACTTCCTATGACAGCACCTGTGGTCATTCCAGCTATGCCTCCAGCGATTGGATTTGCAACAGTGCCAACAGTTGTTCCAACGACCGAACCGGTTAGAGTACCGGTAACTATTCCTGCAAACTTTTTCCGCCATGTTCATTACAAACTGTCCTTTTGATATTTCGTTTGAAATGACCCTGTATATATCGGGGTAGAGGTGATAAAAAACATGACCAAGGTCGTTGATACTTGGGCAGAGAGAAATCTTGCGTAATAAGATCTTGCACCATCGATTGATGCTACTCCGGGATTTACGAAACCTTTCGTTTTTTGCCATTCTCTCAACGATTTGTGTAGATAATTCTTTCAAAATGCCGTTTATTACAGGATACATGAAGTTTGCATTATTGGAACGCGCAAGTTGAGCTAATGATTGATCCCAAGACAGATAAGCCATATATTTTGCACCGGTAATCAAAGCACATTTCGCTGCTTTTTATAATCTTTTGTTGCCCATGCAACTTGGGCAAAATACAATCCAGGAAAGATATACCAAACACCGATGTACATCTTACAACAGCCGTTGCAGTATCATATGTAATTGATTCAAAAGTTCCTGCTTTTTGATAGATTCTTTGCTTGATTGTATGTAATATTTCCCCTGGCGAATAATGTTATACGCTTGCTCGGGATCGGATACCCCATGCACTTGTCCGTTCTGTATTTTGTTTTTCATTTCTTCAATTGCTTTGTAATATTGATCCTTTGGTACTTCAATTTGCATGGGGTTATCGTTCAGATCAAAGTACCGAAATGAACCGTTTTCAAAGCAATCGTTAACCGAAGAGACTGCACTTTTGCAATATTTGCACTGTACGGCTGTTTGGTATCCATCGATGTTGATGAGCTTGTCCGGACCATTCGAAGCATTATTCCTTCCAACGACGGTCGCGTCATGTCCGCTGAATTTATCAAGGAGTGTGCCGACGTCTTCGGCGAGGATTCCATGCCCCATTGGTGTGTTTGCAGCACCATTTTTTGCCATATACAGGGCTGGCTCAACTTGAATCGTATTCAACGCAGCATTGAGGGTAGAAACTTCAATGGCATTCAGAGTCCCTTCCATTTGGGAGTAGGACTTCTGCATTTTTTCAAATGCGATAAACAGGGTAGGCGTTAAAAATTGAAATGAGGTTTTTTCATCAAAGCAAAGCGTATACTCATTCTTCCCTTTTACCGTTTTAACTTCAAGTCGAAAGTCGGACGGAGAAAAGTATTCCCACGGAATAAGACGGTATATATAGGGGATTTTAGCTTTTCTATCCTTTTTGGGTTTCCCTTTATTTTCTTTTTTTATTTCTGCATTCTGCTTGTTTATTTCGTTTGGAAGTGCTTTCAATATCAGTGCCTCGTTTGTGATTATGATTCCTGCAGGTTTGTTCCCAAAACGTAAAACCTCAGCCCATAGGATATCATAATCATTCGGAACTGGAAACAGCCGATGAATTTTCTTTACATTCCTTTTGCTCAATAGCGTACTTGAGTTCGGTAATTGGGAAACGATTTGTAAGGCAATGTCAGCCGGAGGTTGCTTTTTTACTATCTTTCCGGAGATAATCAGTTTGATGCCCACTGCAATCAATATGATGTCGGCTATAGCGGAAAGGATGCCCCTACACCGACAAGTAGTACGCAGCCAACAACAACAAAAATTATTCCAACCAAACGCTTTCTGCTCATCTCATTTCTCCTCTCAACGACATGCACATAACAGTCCTCGATATTACAGATTTGGAGCTGTGTGTGTCGGTCATCTTCCTGTGCTATATTGTACTCCTTTTTCTGTAATTGTCAAGGGTGGCTGTATAGGGAAGTTGCTGTAAATTGTGAAAATCGCCAAGTAATTACGCACTTCGAGAGTTTGAAGCAAAGATAAAGCCGAGATTGTTCACGATTTCGCAAAAAAACAAAAAAAGTCACCATCAATAACACATCATGTGTTGCAATAACTTAACAATCGCTTTGTGCTTTTGCACATGATACGTATACGCGATGAAGTATAACGACCGTACGGGTCCCCGCGTGAAAGAGATGTACGAGGATCCGCAGTCCTAAGGCAGTATTGCACAATTTTGGCGGCACAGATGTGCCGTCAGAAATTGTGTCAGGTGTAGCATTATAACTAATCAAAGAGAAAAAGAGGAGGTTTATCTATGAACAAGAAGGAGTACATCAAATTGGAAGTTCGGATCGTTGCCTTGCCGATGAAGGAAAACATTGCCGCCAGTGGCGTGCCGGTTCCTCCGGATATACCGGATCACGGAGATGTCTTTGTCGGCGACGACGATGTGTTTGAGAACGACTGATTAGAACATGGCATAGGGGCGTAGTGGATATTCTGAAAGGGAATCCACTACGCCTTTTTTGTAACCGCAATGCTGTTACCCCGTAAAAAGCACCGCAAAACTCTTGACGGCTTGTCTGATTTATGGTATACTGAAACACGGTTCATGCACAAGGACATCCTAGAGGCGGAACCGGAAAAGCGGGATATATAAGAAATGAAACAATCCTCCATAAAACTGATTATTTTTGATCTGGACGGAACCACGGCGGATACCCTTGGCGGCATTACCGCAGCCATCAACCGCGCACTGACCGCCTGCGGCTTGCCCGGGCATACCGAGGAGGGCGTGCGCCGGTTCGTCAATTATGGCACGAGCCGGTTTGTCGCCGAGGCAGTGCCGGAGAAGTTCCGTCACGACGACGCGTTACTGGCACGCGTCACGGCGCTGTATCTGGACGCGTACCGTGATACCTATACCATGACGGAGGTCTATCGGTCTGCCGGCGGTGCTTGACCGGTTGGGACAGCGCACACTGCTTGCCATGAATTCCAATAAGCAGGACGAATTTGTCGGGCGACTGGCGGAACAGCTGTATGCACCCGGCACATTCATGGCGGCGGAAGGGTTCCGCACAGACCGTCCCGGTAAGCCCGATCCTGCCGCTGCACTGGACATCCTGCACCGGGCGTCGGTGTTGCTCGGATGCGCTGTTGCCCCCGATGCGTGCGTGTACGTCGGCGACAGCGACATTGATTACATGACAGCGTGCCGCGCCGGAATGCGCCCGCTCAGCGTCTCGTGGGGGTACCGCCCGTATGAATTCCTCCGGAGTCTCGGTGACCAGCCGATCGCCCGGACACCGGCGGAACTGGAACGGTTGCTGAACGATATGGGGCTTTGATTGCCGTACCAACAAACAGAAACATACAGAAAGGATAACCCATCATGTACCAGGTAAAGATTGTATCTTCCTCGAAAAAGCCTTCCTTGACAGTGACATCCGCACTTTTGAGCCGCTGACCTCTATCCGGATGATGAAAACCAGCGCCTGTCCTTTCAGCTGTTCTTCACACTGGACGCGAAGGACGATCCGTACCGTACCATGCCGGCGTTGACGGTCGAGGGCGCGTTCTCCGCCTGCACGACTGTGCGGACGGTGGAATTGAGCCGGTCGTTTATCCCGCGCCCGCCGAGGTGCTGGCGGTGGATGCGAACTACCTGCGCGGCGAACCGGGGCTGTACCCGGACTGGCTGCGCCCGATGCATTACGGTGGTGCCGTATCGGTTCTGCGCGGACAGCTGCACGCAGTCCGGATTTGCCTTGACCCGCGCGACACGGTAGCCGCCGGGGTGTACCCGTGACGGTGAGTCTTAAGGGCGGGGACGAGGTGCTGGCATCGGCAACGCTGACCGTTGAGGTGCTGGACGCCGACCTGCCCGAGCAGACGATGAAGGTCACGCAGTGGTTCCACTGCGACTGCCTTGCCAATTACTACGACTGTGAGCCGTGGTCGGAACGGCATTGGCGCATCGTGGAGAATTTTGCCCGCACGGCGGTGGAGAACGGCATCAACCTGCTGCTGACGCCGCTCTTCACGCCTCCGCTGGATACGGCGGTCGGCGGCGAACGCACCACGGTGCAGCTGCTGGACGTGACGGTCACGAATGGGGCGTACAGCTTCTGCTTTGATAAGCTGGATCGCTGGATTGATATGTGCGACCGCGTGGGGTGCGGTTCTTTGAAATCTCCCATCTGTTCACGCAGTGGGGCGCCGGGCACGCACCCAAGGTTATGGCAACCGTGGACGGCGAATACCGCCGTATCTTCGGCTGGGAGACCGATGCTACCGGAGAGGAGTATACCCGCTTCCTGCGCACGATGCTTCCTGCGTTCCTCGCGCATATGAAAGCACGGGGAGACGACACCCGATGCCTGTTCCATATTTCGGACGAGCCGTCCGGGGAACAGCTGGAGCAGTACAGCCGCTCCAAGGCAGTGGTCGCCGACCTGCTGGAAGGGTACACCATCATGGACGCGCTGTCCAATTACGATTTCTACGAGCAGGGCGTTGTTGCGACGCCGATCCCCTCCAATGACCATATAGAGCCGTTCATCCGGGGCGGCGTGCCGGGGCTGTGGACGTACTACTGCTGCGGACAGTGCGTGGACGTCAGCAACCGTCTCCTTGCCATGCCGTCCTGGCGGAACCGTTCCATCGGGATGCAGTTCTACAAGTACGACATCGCAGGTTTCCTGCAGTGGGGATATAATTTCTACAATAATATGCAGTCTGTGAACACGGTTGACCCGTACAGCGATGCCAGCGGCGAGTATTGGGTGCCGGCGGGCGACACCTTCTCGGTCTATCCGGCGCAGGACGGCACGGCGTATGAGTCCCTGCGGCTTGTCGTATTCCACGAAGCGCTGGAGGACGTGCGTGCCATGAAACTGTGCGAGTCCTTCTACGGAAAAGAGCGCGTGGTTTCCGAGATGGAGCAGGTCTTCGGCAGACCCATCACCTTCTCCACCTGTGCCGCTTCCGCTGCCGAGCTGCTGGCTGTCCGTGCCCGCGTGGACGAGCTGATCGCCGAGGCGGTCGGGAAGGGAAATGCTATAATCAAATAAAAACGGAAAGCGGGAACTTTTATGCGCTGTTTCGTAGAAGCCGCACAGGCAGGCAACGAAGCAGGTGCGCGGCAAAATAGCGGTTGAGCCAATGATATAGCAGCGGATTATCGGACACCCGAAGTACGCAGTAACCACAGGGAGCGGCATTTGCCGCCCTCGTTTTGGGTACTCCATAATCCGTTGTCCATGCCGTTGAGAGCTGTTGAATGCCGCCCGCCGGGGCGGCGCTCCTTGGCAACTGACGGGCATAGGGCGGTTGTCGGCTTTTTCATAATTGCCAAGATTGACTGCTGTTCGGGCGATTGGTGCGGTTCTCAAATCATTTTTTCGCTGAATACGCTGAATACGGATTGACAAAAGTATGATTTCGTGGTAGAATATATCGGAGTAAAATGTCGATGTCCTGTCCTGCCGCGGAAATGCGGCGGACGTTGAATCGGAAAACAGAAAAACACAGGAGAGAGACGAATGGAAAACAACAGAAACCACGAGACGTCGTCGGGCAAGGACGAAAACGTCCGGTATGTTCTCTCGGCGGATGAACTGCAGGGGATCATTCGGCGGGCGCTTGATGAGGGCGGGGATCGCGCCGGGCGGCGTGACCGCACCGAAAAACGGCGACCGGTCCGGCGCGGACGATCGCGCTGATCGGAACGGGACGGCAGGCACGCAGTCGCGCTGGCAGTCCGGCTTCACCGGGGGGGGAGTATGTCATTGACCTGAAAATGGCTATGACGGCGCTTGCCAAACGGTGGTGGATCATTCTGCTGGCTACACTGATCGGCGGTCTGGTCATGCTTGGCTATGCCCGCTATAACTATTCGCCGCAGTACCGTGCTACCATAAAGCTGTATGTCACCAACAACACGACCGCCGGCAACGTGACGGTCATTTCCACGTCGGATATCGTGGCGGCGCAAACGCTTATCCCGACCTATAACGAGATACTTCTGACGCGTGATTTTCTCGACAAGAGCAACGGCGGCGTCATTGAGAAGTACAAGGCGGCTACCGGCAAGGATATCACCTTCGCCCAGCTGTCGGATATGCTGGTCAGCGGCGCTGTGCCGGACACGCAGATCTACTACGTGACTGTCACGAGCGGCGACCCGGATCAGGCGATGAAGCTGGCGAATATAATATACGACGAACTGCCCGCAAGCTGCAGGAAAAGGTGCAGGGTTCCTCTGTCGAGCAGATCGATAAGGCTGCCTCGGCTGTGCTTGTGACGCCCAATTTCGGAAGCAAGGTTACTGATCGGTGCGCTGATCGGACTGGTTCTGTCTGCCGGATATGCAATCCTGGTCGGCTGTGTACTGAACGATAAGCTGGAGAGTGCCGCATGGCTGTCCAGCGCGTTCCCGTCTGTGCCGGTGCTGGCGCAGATTCCGGACACGCAGCGCGGAAGCAGTCGGAACGACTACGACGGCTACGGGTATGACTATGGGTATGGCTACGGGTATGGGTACGGATACGGATACGAGCAGGCACGCGCCCCGTCCATCACGCAAAATCCAAGAGCCACAAAGAGGATGAAGCCGATACGACCGGCAAAGCCGATACGACCGGCAAAACGGATGCCGTCACGAAGGATACCACCGGGACGGACGGCGCAGATGCCTCCGGACGGAAAGGAGAATGAGCATGAGCCGTAGCAAACAGACTGACGAGAAGAAGCAGGCGAGGAAAGCGGTGGGAGAGCGGAGATCCCCCTTCGCCAGCGGCATGGACTTCGAGACGAGCGAGGCATACAACGTCCTCCGTACCAACATCATCCTGTCCCTGCCCCACAAGCGGCGGGGCAATATCGTGGGAACTACTTCCTCCGCTCCCCACGAGGGAAAATCCTATACATCGGTCAACCTGAGCTATGCGTTGGCAAAGAACGGCTCCCGCACCCTGCTGGTGTCTGCTGACATGCGTAAGCCCACGGTGGAGGGGTACTATGAGGTTCCCCTGTCGCCGGGACTGTCCAATCTGCTGGTCGGAAGCGTCCCGCAGGACAGCCTGATGGAAGTGATCCGCCCCCTGCCGGAATACAGTGAGAACCTGTTTCTCCTGCCTGCCGGGGACATTCCCCCAACCCGTCCGAGCTGCTCGGCTCGCAGAATATGGGGGATCTGCTGCGGAAGCTGGCGACCCTGTTTGACTTCATCATCGTGGACCTGCCTCCTGTCACGACGGTGGTGGATCCGTGGCGGTTTCGCCCAATCTGGACGGAATGCTGGTCGTGGTCAACCATGCGTACACGCGGCGCCAGACGCTGATTCAGGCGCTCAAGCAGCTGCGGTTCAGCGGCGTCCGGATTCTGGGCTTTGTGTACAACGGCTACAGCCGGCACGGCAGCGGAAAACGTAAGAGCTACAGCTACAAGGGTATGACTACAAGAGTTACGATACCGGCAGCTACGATCCGAAGAACCGGGGGGACAGAGCCGGCAAGGCGGAGTAAAACAGCACCGGACGGAAAGCCGCAACGGAATGCCACAGAAAGGGGACTTGCAGGATGGGTAACAGAAGCAACAGACAGAGACGGAAGATTCTGAAGGGCGTCGGGTATGCTGTCGTCGGGGTGACGGCGGTCATCCTGCTTGCCCTGCTGATTCGGGGAACGCGCAAGCCGTCTGATAGTGTCCATACCGGAAGTGAGGGGCAGGATCGGCGACGTCTGGATCGGCGATGCCTGCTACGAGAAGCGCCGCGACCTGAAAAATATCCTCTTTATTGCCGTGGAGAATGACGGTGACTCGCGGGAATCCACTCGCTTGCCGTGCATCCCCAGGCGGCGTACCTCGCCATTCTGTCCATAGACGAGGCGAGGGGCACATACTTCCTCACGACACTGGATACCCGCCTGCACACTGCCGTGGAACCGGTCAATGAGTTCGGCGAGGTGGAGGAGAATGCCCAGACACCGATTGCGGACGCCAACCTCGGTCTTGCCCAGGCGTTCGGCGACGGCGGGCGCCGCAGTTGTATGAATACGACGCGGACGGTGGAGAAGCTGCTGAACATTATCATCACCAATCAGGTGTGCATACGGCTGTCGGACACGACGGAGAAGCCGCTGTTCCTGACGGATCCGCGGGGACAGCTGCAGGAAATCAACCGCAGTGTTCAGGAACTGATGGATGCCAATATTCAGAAGAGCTTTGCCGTTGCCATGAGCGAGTCGTGCGCGTATACGGACTTCCGCGACAAAAGCTCCTTTGAGCGCATTCGAATCAGGTGCTCACGTACACGTCCGCCGGAAGCTACGAGCTGGAGGCTTCGTCCACGGCGGAGGACGCGACCCGCCTTGCGATCCGACTGTTTCTGACCGAGTTGCCGAATCCGGTGACACGAAAGGAAGGCACGCCATGAACGGCGGGCGCAGTATCCTGCCTGCCTTCGGGCTGGTAGACGTTCACAGCCACATTCTGCCGGGGATGGATGACGGTGCCCGCGATGTTGCGGAGTCGGTCGATCTGCTGAGGCTGTCGTATCGGCAGGATGTGCGGCATATGTGGGCGACGCCGCATTTTTACCCGCAGAAGGAAAACCCGAATGATTTCCTGCGCCGTCGTGAGCGGGCGATCCGCCGCCTGCAGGACAGTTGGGAGCGGGACTGTATGCCGCGCGTGTACGCCGCGGCGGAAGTCGCGTACTTCTACGGTTTGGGGCGTTCCCCCCACGCGGGTTACCTGTGCCTGGAGGGGACACCGTACATACTGGTGGAGATGCCGGAGGACGAGTGGTCGCCTGATACGGTGGAGGATCTTCTCCTCCTGCGCTTTTTCCAGGGACTGCGTCCGATCATTGTACACGTGGAGCGCTGTCTCCCCATGCAGAACCGCCGCACGGTCAAGCGGTTGGCGGATGAAGGGTGCTGTTCCAGTGTAACGCGGCGTTTCTTGCCAGCTATGAGACCTGCAAGCGGCAGATAAAGACGTTGTTCCGGAATGACCGGATGGACCTTATCGGCAGTGACTGCCACAATATGCGGACGCGAAAGCCGAACATCGGCGTTGCCCTGCGCACGCTGAGCGAGGTCATTGACACGGAAAAACTCCGCACGGTACTGCGGCGGGCGGCGGATATCACACGTGCCGCCGCGCCCTGCTGCTGAAGTGCGGCGACAGAAGATCAGAAGATATAGTACGAATCGGAAAGGATGTCGGATGGCGATCCGGATCGGGTACCTGTATTATGAGCGAAGCGAGGAAGTCGCAGAAGCCGGAGCCGTTTGAGAAGAAAGTCGGCTTTCCTCCCCGACTATGCACGGGGGAGTGAAATGGACTATGTCCGGAGGCGTATGATGCCAACTGGATGTCTACGGTGGGCGCAAACATCGACGCAATTGAGGAGAAATTCGCCGCACGCATCGGAGTCGGCTACGGGTGGCGCTTTCTCCGGAACGGCGGCGCTGCATCGGCGGTCGACTGGCGGGTGTGCGTCCGGGCGAGCGGGTATTCTGCTCGGACGTGACGTTTTCGGCGACTGCGAATCCCATTGTGTAGGTGAGGGAGGCGTCCCCGTTTTCATTGATTCCGAACAGGGAGAGCTGGAACATGGATCCGGCGGCACTGGAAAAGGCGTTTGAGCTGTATCCCGGCGTTCGTGTCGTGATGGTGGCGAACCTGTACGGAACCCCCGGGCATCTGGACGAGATCCGCACTATCTGCTTGACAGGCACGGAGCCATCCTGATCGAGGATGCCGCCGAATCGTTGGGGCGTCCCTCGGCGAGCCGGATGGCGGGCAGCTTCGGGCACTACAATGTAATCAGCTTCAACGGGAACAAAATCATCACCGGTTCCTGCGGCGGTATGCTCGACAGATGACAGGTTTGCCGCCGAGAAGGTGCGCAAAATGGTCCACGCAGTCCCGCGAGGCGGCACCGTGGTATCAGCACGAGGAGTTGGGCTACAATTACCGCATGAGTAACGTGGTCGCCGGTATCATCCGGGGCAGGAGAAGCACCTGGAGGAGCATATCGCGCAGAAGCGCGCGATATGGGAGCGCTATCGGGAGGGCTTCCGTGACCTGCCCGTGACCATGAATCCCCGGTTGCCGGACAGTGAGCCGAACTGCTGGCTGTCCTGCCTGCTGGTGAACGAGGAAGCCATGTGCCGGCAGGTACGGAGCGACCGGGAGGCGCTGTACATCCGGGAGCCGGGTAAGACCTGCCCGACCGAGATTCTGGAGACGCTGGCGGCGTGCAACGCCGAGGGGCGTCCTATCTGGAAGCCGATGCACCTGCAGCCGTTCTTTTCCGCCAATCCCTTCGTCACGCGCGAGGGCAATGCCCGCGCGACAACCAACAACGCATACAGATCCGGCGGTGTTGCCGATGTCGGCTCCGACCTTTTCCGTCGCGGGCTGTGCCTGCCGAGCGACAACAAGATGACACCGACGTCAGGATCGGGTGATCGGGATCGTGCGGAGCTGCTTCGATCCGATGCATATGTACGCACGGTTCTGGAAAAGGCTGTTGGATTTTTCCTGGCGCTGACGGCGTTGCTGGTTCTGTCGCCGCTTCTTCTGCTGCTGACGGTGGCGGGCGCTGTGGCGATGCGGGGAAATCCGTTCTTTGCCCAGCCGCGGCCCGGACGGGGGGAGCGCATCTTTCGCCTGATAAAATTCCGTACCATGTCCGATCGGCGCGACGCATCGGGGGCGCTTCTCCCGGACGGGGAGCGACTGAACGGATACGGCAGATTCCTGCGGAAAACCTCCCTTGATGAACTGCCGGAGCTGTTCAATATTCTTGTCGGACAGATGGCGCTGGTGGGACCTCGCCCGCTGTTGACGGCTTACCTGCCGCTGTACAGCGAGGAGCAGCACCATCGCCACGATGTGCGCCCCGGTCTGACCGGCTACGCACAGGTTCACGGGCGCAACGCTGTCCCGTGGGAGGAGCGGTTCCGGATGGATGTCGGTACACGCAGAACATAACTTTCCGGCTGGACTGCCGGATTTTGCTGGATACGGTGCGGGTGGTTTTCCGACATGACGGGATCGGAAGCGGCACATCGGAAACCATGGAGCCGTTCACCGGAAACCGGACGGCGGCAGTTGAAGTGGGAGCTGAAAAGGAGGAGTCCGCACAGTGGGCACAAGGCAAAGACTGATTCTTCTCGGTGCGGGCGGACAGGGACGTGTAGTCGCGGATATCGCCCTGCATACGGACTCTACAGAGAAATCGGATTTTTGGACGATGACCCCGGGGTGGCGGATACCGGATTGCCGTTTCCGTTGCTGGGCAGTTTTTCCGAGTACGGCAAATGGCTTGGCGAGGCGGATTTTGCGGTTGCGATCGGGAACAACGCTGTCCGTGAGGCGTTGCAGGATCGGCTGACCGCCGCCGGTGCATCGCTGGCGACGCTGATCCATCCCCGCGCGTTTGTAGCGAGCCGCGTGACGCTGGGGGCGGGCAGTGTGGTGATGGCGGGCGCGGTAATCAATGTTGACGCGGTCATCGGGCGCGGCGTCATTGTCAACACCTGCGCATCGGTGGATCATGACTGCCGGATCGGGGATTTCTGCCATGTGAGCGTCGGCGCGCGTCTTGCCGGAACGGTTCATGTGGGCGACCGGAGCACGTTGGGCGTGGGTGCCGTCGTGCGGAACGATACCGATATCTGCGCGGACTGCATGGTCGGCGCGGGAGCGGCTGTGGTCAGCCCGCTGACGGAGCCGGGCGTGTATGTCGGTGTGCCGGCACGGCGACTGTATCCGGATGGGGCGAACTGAGCTTCGATAAAGATTGGGGAACCTCTTGCCGCTCGCGGAGTATGCAGAGGTTCCCTTCAGGGATAATTGCCGCCGGCGCGGCGGCAATTTGCGCAAAGAGAACACTGCCGCTTCAGGCGGCGGGCAGGACACGGACTGAAACGGGAAGGGAAACGTATGGGCGGAAAGCTACTGATTCTGGCAAATAACAGCCTCGGGCTGTATCGGTTCCGTGCCGACCTTATCCGGACGCTGGGGCAGACGTATACGGTCTATGCTTCCACGCCCCGCAATGACCACTTCGACGATCTGGCATCAATAGGCTGTCATGTGATCGAGACCGGGATCGACAGGCGTGGGCTGAATCCCATCCGGGATCTGCGGCTGTTGCGCACCTATCGGAGGCTGATCCGGGAGATACGTCCCGATTTGGTCATCACGTATACCATTAAGTGCAACGTTTACGGCGGGTATGCGGCGCGGCGGCGGGTGTTCCGTATGCGGTCAATGTGACCGGCCTGGGGAGCGCTTTTCAGCATCCGGGGCTGTTGCGCCGGGTGGCGACCTGCCTTTGCCGGATCGGGCTGAAGCGTGCCGGGGTTGTATTCTTTGAGAACAGCGACAACCGCGATGTGTACTGCCGGCTGGGCATTGTCCGGCAGGATGTGTGCCATGTTCTGCATGGAGCGGGCGTGAATCTGGCGCAGTTTCCCCTGACGCCGTATCCGACGGACGGAACTGTCACAAGGTTTCTTTTCATCGGGCGCGTCATGCGGGAAAAGGGCGTGGATGAGCTGTTCGCCGCCATGCGCAGTCTGCGGGCGGCAGGGCAGTCCCTGCGTGCTCCACGTCGTCGGGGATACCGAGGAGGATTACCGCGCGCGTCTGCATGAAGGGGAGGAAGCCGGCTGGCTGGTGTACCACGGCTATCAGACCGACGTGCATCCCTTTATCGCAGAGGCGCACTGCCTGGTTCTGCCGTCCTACCATGAAGGGATGGCAAAACGTCAATCTGAAGAAAGTGCCTCTATGGGAAGACCGCTCATCACCTCCCGCATCCCCGGATGCATGGAGGCTGTGCGGGAAGGCGAGACCGGCTACCTGTGTGCACCGCAGGATACCGACAGCCTGCTGGACGCCATGCAGCGTTTCCTGCTCCTGTCGCCCGCGGAACGCGAGGCGATGGGGCGTGGGCGGGCACATATGGAGGCGGAATTTGACAAGCGGCAGGTGGTCGCCGAGACGGCGGCGTGCCTGCAGGCGTGCGTGAGCGCGTCCAGGTAAGCAAGTCGCACCGGTCGGAACCGGAATCTACAGGAAGGAAGCGTTTGCAAACGCATGGTTATAGCATAACTCATGACAAAACTGTTGCCGATCATACTGATAGCCATGTGCTTTGCGATGCTGTCGGAAATGCGTTCCCCAAAGAATCTTTCGGGGAACGGCTACCGTCGCAAGGATGCTTTTTTCTGTGTGTGTATGATGCTGGTGTTGGCGGTATTCGTCGGCTTGCGCACGCGCTACAATGACACCACGACTTATACGCGTTCCTATGAGCTTCTGCAGGTGAAGGATTCCCTCTTCAACGGGATTGAGTGGTCACTCAGCTCCAGCGTCGGGTTTGAGCTGACGCAAAGACTTATCAAGTACCTGGGCGGATCGGCTCAGACGTTTCTGATGTTGTTTGCTCTCTTTGATGTGGGGGTCAATGTTGGTTTATCCGGAAGTATTCTGATTTCTGTGGCTATCCTTCTTCCTGTATATTGCCATGGGGTGCTATGTGTTCAATATGGCTGCCATCATGCAGTGTACCGCGACCTCGCTGATCCTGATCGCTATGGACAGATTGATGGAGGGTAAAAAGCGGCGGTTCGTACTGTATGTTATACTGGCTGCGCTGTTTCACACCTACGCAATCATGTTTATTCGGCACAGTTCCTGTTCTTTACGCCGTGGAAGAGAAAAAACCTATTTCATGCTGGTCGGCTTTTATGCTGATCGGACTGCTGCTGCCCCGTCTGCTTGGTTTGGTGGTCGCACTGACTTCCGCTATGGGGGAATCGTACTCCATGGAGTCCTTCGCGGGTGCCGGCGTGAATCTTTTCCGGTTTCTTGTTGTGTCGGCGCCGATTGCGTTGTCCTTTTTGGTGCGGGACGAGATCGAGAAGCAGAGTACGCGGAATGATATGCTCATTTTCAACCTGTCCATGCTCAATGCCGAGATCATGTTCGTTGCCCTGTTTGGCACCGCAAACTATTTTGCACGTCTTGCCAACTACTTCCTGATCTTTCAGACGCTGACCCTGCCGTGGTTGCTTCGTTTCTTCCGTCCGTCCGCACGTCGTATGCTGACGGTCTGTATCGTTGTGCTATGTCCTGTATTTCTACTACCAGAAAGTGCCATCGTATTGCCGTTCGATTACTATTTCGACCGTGTGGATCTGATCGACTACATCAAGACGTTGCTCCCTTGACAGAGGTAGGCGGCTGTGTTCCGCAGAGGCACTATTACGAGAGGAGCCTGCTTTTGCAGCAGGGCATGAAATGGAGAGTAAAGTATCCGTTATCGTCCCGGTTTTTCGTGTCGAGGCGTACCTGCCGACCTGCGTGGACAGTATTCTGGGGCAGACTTACCGCAATATTGAGCTGATCCTTGTGGATGACGGCAGCGACGACGGTTGCCCTGCCATGTGTGATGCCTACGCCGCCGCGGATGCGCGCGTCCGATGCATTCATAAGCAGAACGGGGGACAAGCCTTTGCCCGGCGTGACGGTGTCGCAGTTGCGACGGGTGACTACTTTCTTTTTGCTGATTCGGACGATTGGCTGGAGCCGGACGCGATTGAGCGCTTTGTCCGGACAGCGGAAGTAAACGAGGCAGATGTTGTTTGCTCAGCTATCGGCGCGTGTATCCGAACCGGACATTTGATACGGTTCTTTGCACGGAGGAAACGGTGTATGCGGGTGAAGCGGTACGCACGATTCAGCGGCGACTTATCGGTCCTGTTGCGGATGAGTTGCGTTTTGTGGAGGCAGTGGATCGGCTGACACCGATGTGGGCGAAGCTGTACAGCGCGCGCGTAATCGCGGCAGGCAAGTGGGTTAGCGAGAGGGAAACAGGGTCGCTGGAGGATGCAATTTTCAATTTGTATGCTTTTCGTGCGTGCCGCGTGTGTATTGATTCCGTACTGTCTGTACGATTACCGTAAGGATAACCGCAACGCCACGACATTGCGGTATCGCCCGCAGTTGGCGGAGCAGTGGGAACGTGTATATGCCTACATGGAGGAGTTCATGCAGGAAAACAGGCACAGGTGACGATTGTCGCATAGCTTTGAATAATCGGATGGCGTTGGGATGCTTGGGACTGAGTTTCAATGAACTCGCAGGCAAACGCCCCTGCACGGGAGCGGAGGCGTTCACTGGCGGCGTTGCTCCGGCAGGAGCGTCGCCGTCGGGCTCTCGACACCTTGGAATATGCTTACCTGCCACGCAAGTGGAGGCTGTTCTATGGATTGTGCCGCCGTGGGCGAGCGGGTACCGTGTTGATGATGACATGGCTTGTTCAACGGCTCAAGTCGGTGCGGAGCAAGTAGAATCATCAGATTGATCGAAAGGCAGGATGTCGGATATGGACGGGCAGAACCCGGTACGCGTTCTCAATCTTTTTCACCATTCTCGAATCGTGGCGGCGCCGAGACCATGGTCATGAACTATTACCGCCATATCGACCGCACGCGCGTGCAGTTTGACTTTCTGGTACACGGGAGGAACGTGGCGCCTATGAGGACGAGATCGAATCGCTGGGCGGGCGCATCTTCCGCATGATGCCGGTTCGTCCCTGACGGCGGGGGCGTATCGTCGGGCGATCCGTGTATTCTTTTCCGAGCATCCGGAGTACCGCATCCTGCACGCGCATATGTCCGAACTGGGGCTGTATGCCTTTCAGGAGGCAAAGCGGATGGGGATACCCGTGCGTATCTGCCACGCACACAATGCACCGCACGGTATTGATCTCAAATCGCCGGTGCGCTGGTACATGAAAACCCGGATGAGACCTTATATCACGCACCGCTTCATGTGCGGCTATGAATCCGGCTGTGGCTGTTCGGAAGCAGGTACCGGGACAGCTTCATTCAGATGAACAATGCGGTAGACGCAGCCGCGTTTCGCTATGACGCCGCACGCCGGGCAGAGGTTCGCCGGATGCTGGAGCTCCCGGAGGGGAGTCTCGACGGTCGGGCACGTCGGGCGGTTCAATTACCAGAAGAACCACCCGTTCCTGCTCCGGGCTTTCGCTGCCGTCCGGCGGCAGGAGCCGGGTGCCGTGCTTCTGCTGGTCGGAGACGGGAGCGACCGCCCTGCCGCTGAGACACTGGCGCGGGAGCTGCATATCTCGGATTCCGTGCGCTTTTTGGGTATCCGAACGGACATTCCCGACCTTTTGCAGGCGATGGATGTGTTCGCATTCCCGTCGCATTTTGAGGGATTGTCGGTCGCCAGCGTAGAAGCTCTGGCGGCAGGACTGCCGTGTCTCATTTCCGACGGTGTGCCGATTGAGTGCAAGAAAACAGACCTTGTCCATGCCCTGCCGTTGTCAGCGGGAACCGATGCATGGGGGGCGGAACTGCCCGGCTGGCACGAACCGGCAGAGACGCGCGCCGCGACACGTCGGAGGAAATCCGGGCGGCGGATTTGATATAACCGAAAACGCAAGGTGGCTGCGGGATTTCTATCTGGGAGCCGTCGGGAGGAGCTGATATGGACACGCAGAAGCTGACGGTTTTCACGCCTGCCTATAACAGGGCACATACGCTGCCGCGCACCTACGAATCCCTCTGCCGCCGAGCTGCAAGAATTTCGTTTGGCTTATTGTGGACGATGGGAGCAGTGACGGGACGCGTGCACTGGTCGAGGAGTGGCAGACGCGGGATAACGGTTTTCCCATCCGCTATATCTACAAGGAAAACGGCGGGATGCACACGGCACACAACGTGGCGTATGACAATATCACAACCGAGTTGAATACCTGTATTGATTCCGATGATGCACTGGCGGAGGGCGCTGTGGAGGTGATTCTCTCGCTGTGGGAGCGCGCGGGCGGACCCACGCACCCGGAGATTGCGGGAATTATCGGGCTGGATGCGGATATGAATACGGGAAAAGTAATCGGGACAGCGTTTCCGGCGGACATGACAACCACAACGCTGGAGGGTTTTTATGCCTCTCGGCGGACAGGGGGGGATAAAAAGCTGGTTTACCGTACCGATGTGATGCGGCAGATGCCGCCCTATCCGGTGTTCCCGGGGAGAAGTACATCTCGCTGGGCTACAAGTACCAGCTTTGCGACCAGCTGTACCGTCTGCTGACAATCAACCGCGTGCTGTGTGACGTCGAGTATCAGCCGGACGGTTCATCCCATTCCATGTTCCGGCAGTATCTCCGGAACCCGCGCGGGTTTGCGTTTATCCGGGTGCAGAACATGAAGTTCAACAAGTCTTTCCGCCGGAACGCAAGGGACTGCGTGCATTACGTGTCCAGCTGCCTCATCGCGCGTGAAAAAACACTTCGTGCGAAAGTCTCCGAAGCCGGTTCTGACGTGGTTTTCCGTGCCGGCGGGGGCGTTGCTGACGCTGTATATCCGGTGGCGGGCAAAACGATAAGGTCTTGCGGAGCGGCAGGACGCCGGAACCGGAAAAAGAAGGCGAAAGTCTGAAAACATATTTTCAGACAGGGAGTTTTGTGCCGGAACCGTCCCAGACTTCCGCGCCGGTGAGAAAGGAAGGTCATAAATATGATCCCCAAGAAGATACATTACTGCTGGTTCGGGCGGGGCGAGAAGAACGAGAAGGCTAAGAAATGCATCGCCAGCTGGCATAGATTCTGCCCGGACTATGAGATTATCGAGTGGAACGAGGACAACTTTGACGTGAACATGAACGGGTACACCGAAATGTGTATCCGGGAGAAGAAATACGCCTTCCTAAGCGACTATGCGCGCCTGTTGATCCTGGAGCGCGAGGGCGGACTGTACTTTGACCTGGATGTGGAGATTGTTCGCAGCATGGACACACTGCTGGACAATAAGGCATTCTTTGGCTTTGAAAATCGGGATTATGTGGCGACAGGACTGGGCTTCGGCGCTGAGGCAGGGAATCCCGCCGTGCGCGCCATGCTGGCGGAGTATGATGAACTGTTGGACGGCAAGCATGGCACCGTGGGATGCCCCATCCTTAACACCCGGGCGCTGGAGCGTTGCGGGCTGGTCAAGAACGGGACGTTGCAGGATCTGGGCAGTGCCGTCATTTATCCTGCCGACTATTTCAATCCGTATGACGATGCGCTGGGCAAGCTGCGTAGGACGAAAAACACGTACTCCATCCATTGGTACGCCAAAAGCTGGATGAGCCGCCGCGCAATCCTGCGTAGCAGACTGTCCAAGCCGTGGCACCGCCTGCAGCACCGATCGGCAAGCGCTGATATCCGGTTATGAAAAAGAAGATACTGATCCTTCACACCAACATGGAGTTGGGCGGTGCCGAAACGAGCCTGCTCGGTCTGCTTTGGAGTCTGGACTATGACCGCGTTTCGGTGGATCTGTTCCGTATGCGCACACAGGGGAGTTACTGCCGCTGTTGCCGGATGCAGTCCGTCTGCTCCCGGAGCAACCTGCCTATCGGGCGCTCTGCGATCCGATACGGACTGCAATCCGGCAGGGACACCCCGTAGTGGCAGGGTGCGATGGCGCGCCAAGCTGGTCACGGCGGTCCGGAACCGGAAGATGCACTTCCGCGATTACGGGCACGCGCTGAAGCAACGCACGCACGCCTACGCTGTCCGGCATCTGCCGCGCATCGGGGGCGATTACGATATGGCGATTTCCTTCATTGACCCGCATTGGATCATGAACCGCCGTACTTCCGCTCCGTGCGGTTGGGTTGGTTCCACACCGACTGTGCACTGATTACGCCGGATAACCCCTTGGAGGAGAAAATGTGGTCGGAATGCACCCATGTGGTCAACGTTTCGGAATCCTGTAAGGAGGCATTTGACGCGGTTCATCCTGCGCTGACAGCCCGCTCTTTCGTTATGGAGAATATTCTGGCAAAAGCGCTTCGTTGAAAGCCGCGCGGAAATGCCCCTGCCGGCGGACGGGATGCGCCGCGACGGACACATCAATCTCCTGTCGATCGGACGCTTCTGCGAAGCAAAGAACTTTGATAACGTGCCGGATATTGCCCGCCGTCTGCTGGCGGACGGACTGCCGATCCGATGGTACATCATTGGCTACGGCGGCGATGAACCCCTGATCCGTCGGCGCATCGCCGAGGCGGGCATGGAGGACGCCGTCATCCTACTCGGAAAGCGCGATAATCCGTACCCGTACATCCGGGCGTGCGACCTGTATGTTCAGCCCAGCCGCTACGAGGGCAAGTCAGTCACTGTACGCGAGGCGCAGATGCTGGCACGTCCCGTTGTCATCGCCCGGTACGCGACCTCCGCCAGCCAGCTGGAGGACGGAGCGGACGGCGTCATCGTCCCGCAGGACAATGCGGGCTGTGCCGCCGGGATTGCCGCTCTCCTGCGTGATCCTGCGCGTATGGCGCGTCTTTGCGATACCTGCCGCTCGCGCGACTACACCAACGCAGCCGAGGCAGAAAAGCTGTACCGTCTCCTGTTCCCGGACGGGAAACAATAAAGAAGCATTATACGTACAATCCGCATGGAAGGAGGAACCGCTCATGCGTGTGAATACCATAACCTGCCATGACGTGTATAACGTCGGCGCCGCGCTTCAGGCATACGCCCTGTGCCGTTACCTGCGGGAGCGGGGACACGATGCGCACATCATAGATTACAAGCCGGACTACCTGTCCGGGCACTACCGGCTGTGGGGCGGGGTAAGCCCCCGGTTTGACAGACCGGGACTGCGGCTGGCATTCAATCTTGCCAAATTCCCCGGGCGCGCGGCGGCGCGTATGGGGCGGCGCAGACGCAATTTTGACAGCTTCCGCCGGACGTACCTGCCGCTGACAGCGCGCTATGACAGCTTTGCGGCGCTGTGCGCGGAGCCGCCGCCTGCGGATGTGTGCCTTGCGGGCAGTGACCGATATGGAACACGCTGTTCCCGAACGGGCGCGACCCTGCCTTCTACCTGCAGTTTGCGCCGGCGGGCGTGACGCGCGCTTCCTATGCCGCCAGCTTTGCCATGGATGCGGTCGATCCGGCGTGGGCGGAACGCCAACGCCCTGGATCGGGGCGCTGGATTACGTGTCCGTGCGTGAGCCTTCCGGGCTTGCCCTTCTCGGAACAGCTCGGAATTACCGGCGGGGAGGCAGTTATGGATCCGGTGTTCCTTTGCCGGCGGCGGCATGGCGGGAACTGGCGGTTCCCGTCCGGCGGAGCAAGCCCTCTACCTGTTGGTATACGACTTTGACGGATCGCCCGCCATCCGGTCGGCGGCGGAGCAGCTGGCGGCGGCATACGGGTGCGAGATTGTCACGGTGCTGAAGCTGCCCTACGGAACTCCGGATGCGGCGGACGCAGGGCCGGACGGCTTCCTCGGCTGGCTTGCCGGGGCGGAGTACGTGCTGTCCAATTCCTTCCATGCGACGGCGTTCTCCCTGATCCTGCACCGCCCGTTTATGACCTATGGCAGGCAGGAAAAACTCAACAGCCGGATGCGCGACCTGATGGAGATTGCGGGGCTGTCCGGGCGGAAGCGGGCGGATGAACCGGCAGACTGGGACAGCGTGGACGAGAGGCTGAAGCTGCGGATTGCGGCTTCGGAGGCGTACCTCAGCCGGGTGCTTCATGAATCTTAAAGAGCTGTACCTGGAGATCTACCGGAGCCGACCGGAAAGCATTCTGCGGTTCATGCTGGTCAGTCTGTTTGTCGGACACTCCTCACTCTGCTGTTCGGGAGCCTGCGCGCGACGCGACGCGGCTGGATGTGGTTCAACCGCATCCTTGCCGGATGCGCGGTGCTGGGTATCCTGGGTATAACGGTGTTTTATCGGTTTATCGGCGGCGGGGGAGGTCGGCATCAATCTGGTGCCGTTCCGCGTGCCGGAGGAGGCGTGGCGTGCGGAGGAATACTACCGGATGCTGCTGATGAATGCATTCCTCTTCTTTCCGCTGGGACTGTCGCTGGGTAATGCGTGGCGCCCGGAGCGCCGCATCCTGCGCCGCTTCGGACTTACGGTTCTGTGCGGACTGGCGCTGAGCCTCTTCTGCGAGACGATGCAAGGTCTTTTCATGCTGGGAACGGCGGAGACCGACGACCTGCTGATGAATACGGCAGGCGTTGCGCTGGGCGCGGTCAGTGCGCTTGCGGCGGGGGTACTGTCACTGCCGATCCGGTGGTTGCGCAAGAGCGGGAGACTTCCCGAAAATGACAGACGCTGTCTGCCGCCAGCCGTTGCGCGGCGATCGGCGCGGTGTCACGGATGTACGATACCATGATATGGAATAACGAAAGGAACGGAAATCATGAGAGAGAACGAGAAGCCCACTGAGGGGAATACGCCACCGGTGAACGCGGGGGAGCACAGCCAGCAGAGTCCGGAGCAGAGTCCGGAGTTGTTGGCGCGGGAGCAGGAGCGCCAGCGCTACCGCGAGGAGCGAGAGCGTATGGCTCCGCCGCCACAGAGCCGCCGCCATATGCCGCGCAGCAGGATGGGGCGCGCCATGTTCAGGATGCGGCGTTTCTTCGCCAGAAGCCGCAGGACGCTGCTGATTGCGCTGGTTGTGGCGCTGTCTGGCATTATGCTGCTTATCAGCATTCTGGTCATTCAGTACATTACGATCAACCGAGCGTGGGCGGATCTTCCTCTACCGGCACATACGATCCGTCCGGCAACGACGGGCGTGAGCGGGTGCTCATTTGCCGTACACGGATCCGGTTGATGTGACGGATCCGATGGTGCGCGCCTACGCGGATAAGGATACCAACCAGTCCGTGGCATCCATTATGAGCGCCTACAAGCGGCGGAACAGCCGCGCCGATACGGAAAGATCAGTGGAACTGCAGTACTCGGTCGAGAATCTGTCCAGCGCCAAGCGCATCAAGACAGTCCGATTCATCCTGTCGGAAAACGAGGATTACCCAATCCGCGCGTCCTGTATGCCGACGGCTCCCGGGATGGGAAGGTGTCCTTCAATCATCTGAAGACGGGTACCCGGTACTTCTACAAGGTCGTCGTGACCCTCGAACGATGCTACGACGCTGGAGGCGGAGAGCTTCTTTGTGACGGCGGTTGCGCCCCGGTTTGTGTCTGTCAGCAGTACGCAGAACTCCACCCTGCTCAACGTCCGCGATCTGGGCGGCTGGATGTCCGTCGAGCAGGACGGCGTGAAGAAGTCTATCCGGCAGGGTATGATCTTCCGCGGGTGTGAGCTGGACGGCTACAACGATGCCGATTGCAATATCGACCCGGATGCAGGTGTTTCGGATATGCTGGGGTGCTGGGCATCCACACCGAGCTTGACCTTCGCGGCGAGAACGGTATTGCCGGCTACAACGCATTGGGGTACAACGTCAACCACATCGCGTCAACTGCCAGCCGTACTACAACGATAAATCGACCGTTGCCCAGCGTGAGGCTGTGCAGGAGGGGATCCGGCAGGTGTTTGCCGTGCTGGCAGACGAGCAATTATCCGATTTATATCCATGATGTGTACGGCTGTGACGAGACCGGCATGATCTGCTACCTGCTGGAGGCTGTGCTCGGTGTGAACGATACCGAGCTGAAGAAGGACTTTGACATGAGCGCCTTCAGCCTGTGCGCCCCGACCTCCTCCGTCTATCAGGGCTTTGTCCAGATGGTGCGGATTTACGGGAACGGCAACAGCACGCAGGAGCGCGTGGTGGACTTCCTGACCGGTACCTGCGGCGTGCCGGCAGGTGATCTGCTCCGGATCCGCAGTATCCTTCTGGAGGATGCCGCCGCATAACGGCGGGAAACCGAACCGCTTTGTCAGCCGGAAAGAATCCGGCACACAATTCCGATACAGAAAAACCGAAGAAAAAGGAGAATAGCCATGATGAAGAAGAGTTTATCGTTCGGTCGGCAGTCCTGCTGATTCTTGCGGCTGTCATGGTTGCCGTCCCTGTGCAGGTCACGGCGGAGGAGTTGCCCCGCCTGACACTGAATAAGACGAGTTATCTTGTCGGAGAAGACATTTTCGTTACGGCGACCGGAACCGGCACCGACTGGGTCGGTCTGTATGCGGCAGGGGACACCTATGATCCGGGCGCGGGTGGACAGGTGTCCATCCTGTGGTACTATGTTGCCGATGACGGCAATGCATCGGGCAACACCAAGAATATCCGGGAAGCCGAGCATCGGAACGAGCAGCGCGCCTCGCTGTATGACATTCCGGCGGGCGAGTACAAGATGGTGCTTATGAAAGATGACGGGTACAGCGTCGTGGCGGAGGTGCCCTTCCGCGTAATAGAGGTTCCGACGGCGTATGTACGGGACGGGCTGGTTGCATGGTATGACGGTGTTGAGAACACGCGCGACGGGCAGGATATTGAGTCTGTCGTCTGGCACGACAAGGCAGGCGGCTACGACCTGCCGGTCGAACATACCGAGACTAACGCGTTTGAGGCAACGGGTTTCCATGTCCGCAGCGGCAAGTTCTCCTTCCCGCAGGGCATCGTGGACACCGTAAACGGGAAAGCGTTCACGGTTGAGCTGCGATTCTCCGAGTTCGTGTCGGTCGGCGGCAACTTCAACACCTTCCTCAACAGCGGGAATGACAACTTTGCCCTGTTCCGCCGCAATAAGAAGGACGTGATCGAATTCAAATTCGCCGCCAATCCGGGCAGTGAGCGCCCCACGGTGGCGGACGGTTTGGCATTGCTTCAAAATGCGTTGGTCACGGTGACCTACGAGGTCGGCGGGCAGACGCGTATTTACATCAACGGTGAGGAGAAGGCATCCGCATCCAGCCCCAAGGAAATGGGCGCCGATACGCTGTTCATCGGGCAGGAAGGCAGCAAGGCGTTTGATACCGTGTATCGCTCCATCCGTTTCTACGACCGGGCGCTTAACCCTGCCGAGGTGGCGCACAACGCCGTGGTTGACGGGGCGCTGTCTGCCAAGCAGCTGTACGTTGCGGACGGATTGGTCGCCGTGTACAGCGGCATCCAGAACCGGGCAGGCGGCAATGATTTGGATGCCGCCGTGTGGGCGGATCTGTGCGGCGGCAACGACATCACGCTGACCACCGATCAGAACAACCGCTTTGAGTTGGGCGGTTTCCGGAGCAATTCGGTCCGGCAGTTCTTCCCGCAGGCGGTGGTGGACGTTGTCAACGGGCAGGCGTTCACAGTCGAGATGTCGCTCGGAGATCTGCGGTCGCTGGGTACTGCCTACAACACTTTTATCAACAGCGACAATGACAATTTCTCGCTGTTCCGCCGCATAGAGAATGACGTGCTGGAATTCAAGTACGCCGGAAACGGGCGCGGCGAGCGTCCGCAGGTGAAGGACGGCTTGGAGCTGTTTACCGACTCGCTGATTACCGTTACGTATGAGGTCGGCGGGGAGACGGTCATATATGCGGACGGGATGGAGATAGCCCGGACTGCAAGTCCCCGACCTATGGGAGCCGACAATCTGTTCTTTGGGCACGACAAACAGACGCACAATTACAGCACGCTGTTCCGTGACCTGCGCTTCTACAACCGTGCGCTGAGCGCCGAGGAGGTGCTCGCCAACGCCAAGGCGGATCTCGTTGTGGATTACGACTATACCGAGCCGGAAAAGATCTTCAAGGCAACCTTTGTTGCCAATAACAAGGTGGTGGCGGTTGTGGAGTTTGCGGCGGGCGCGACTTCCATTGAGGAGCCGGAGGTGCCAGCACGCGAGGGCTTCACCGGCGCGTGGGCGGCATATACCGTGGAGAATAAGAACTTTACGGTGCGTGCCATCTATACGCTGATTCCGGCGCAAACGGAAACCGGCACCGACGCCGTGACAGAGACCGCAACCGCACCGGTGGCGGATACCGTGACGGAAGCCGTTACGACAGCGGAATCCGGAAGCGGGACAGAGCCGCCTGATACATCGGTGAACACTGCCGGTGTGACCGGGACCGAGACCGGCAAGACCGGCGGAGGCTGTTCCTCCGCTGTGGGCGGCGGACTGGCGCTGACGGCGCTGATGACCGTGCTTGCCGCGGCTACACTCCGGCGCAGAAAGCACTGATTCCCCTGCGGGTTGAGGAAGTGCCTTGATCAGTGCCCCCACACAACAGGCGCGCCCCTGCCATGTCGGCAGGGGCGCGCCTGTTGTTGGGCGGTGTGCCCGGGGGGGGATAATTGGTTACAATAAGAGTGAAAAACGCAATAGTACCCTATAAAATTACACTATTCTCAAACATGGTAACTGTGCCCACTGACACACAGGAGGGTTTTAGTACCCTATAAATTACACTACTCTCAAACGCTGAGCGCCGCCGCAAAATCGCGCCGCAGTTTTAGTACCCTATAAAATTACACTACTCTCAAACATGCTTCCCTGCATCTCGTAGCCGAGGTTGGTTTTAGTACCCTATAAAATTACACTACTCTCAAACGTGAAAACGAATCACTGTGCAAGGCGCTCCGTTTTAGTACCCTATAAAATTACACTACTCTCAAACCCCATTCTCGCATCTCGTCTTCCGTCAGAGTTTTAGTACCCTATAAAATTATACTACTCTCAAACTGTCAATCGGGATCATATCGGTGCCGTCAAGTTTTAGTACCCTATAAAATTACACTACTCTCAAACCTCAAATTTGAGCTCAAATGCTGCTACGGACAGCACGTGTAAACATATAGGGCAAAACAAGCCGCAACTATCTTATATCATAAAACAGCGAAAAAGTCAAGCATTTTTCCAAATTCGGTTTCAGAATTCGCATAAATCGGAGTCTATTATAAGCTGATCACTCCCCGTTATTTTCTTCCTCGCGCAGTTTTCAAGCATAAGGACGTAAAGCTGTTTCCTTCTTTTCGTCGCTGTCGACAACATCCGTTACATATGTTCCCCGTTATGTATGTCATCGCCGCAAATTGCTTTTCTGTAACCGTTAGAAGTTGAACGATTCCCGCCGACGGTTTTTCGCGCTTTATAGTTTCGGCGACGGATTTTTTCAACGGTTGCGTTCAGGACCATACGGCAGTAAACAGATTCCTGCATCATAAGGAATCCGTTTTTTATGAGCATCCTGCGAAAAGCGACGGTATTCCCTGCGTGCAGGCTCGGTATCCGTCGGCAAATCGAAAAACACAATCATTCTCATAAATCGGAAAGCAGGCAACCCGTCATTGAAACGGCAGGATTTTCTATCATCAGAACAGCTATTTCATCGATGAAAATCCTTGCCGTTTCTTCTCCGCGGATAACCATGTATCCCATGGAGTAATCGAGCTTGCACCTGCTTGAGATCAGTACTGTCCTCCAGCTCATATCAGGTTAAGAAGGTTTCTGTGCGGTGCTCGAAGAGCCCGCGGATGACCTGTCAATTATACGGACATCCGAATAATTCTTTTTTCCAGTTGCTTATATTGGCACTCAGACGCACGGCGCCAATTTGTGATTTCCCGCCCATAGCATTCATATTGCAGTCGTCTGAACGGTTGGTCTTGAGATAAAGAATCATATTTTTTAAGCATTCGTACTGCATATCTATCGTAAGTCCTTCAAATTTCTTTTGATCATCCGCACTTATGCCGAGCTTCGCCCCCGGTTGCTTTGAATAGACACTGCCGTTCATCATATTTACAAGGTCGGCAAAGAGCGCAACATTCTTCTCCCTTGATATTCCGGAAAACGTTTCGTCGATCACGTACTGAGGGTTTTTCTTTCGCTTCTCTGAGATATTGTCCAGATTCTTGATGTAAGCAATCTGCTCAGCCGTATATCTCGGCGTCATAAGGAGCGCATAAAATTGTGCTTCCTCTGTTTGATGTTCCCGATACGCACGCCTCAAATCCGTCAAGCGAAAATACAGTATTCACCTTGATTATCCTGTTTCCAAACGGGAACGATATGTCCTCGCATTTACAGGAAGTTTCTCCCTCACATGCTTTGCCGGATAGCCCTGTTCGGAAAGGTATTTGTTCGCAACAAGCAGCTCAACGGGGACAATCGTCAACTCGTATTTCTTCTGATTCTGTACCTCACGAGCACGCAGAACGAGATTTTCGGCGAGTTGTATCCGCCATATTTCGCCGTGTCAAGGTTCTTCTTGAGCGGGACAAGACTGTCGCTCGATCCGGCACGCAGCGGCTGTTGGTCAAACAAGAGGCCCTTTCTGCTTCGTCTGATATTTTGTCAGATGAATATGTACATTTGCCATTGTTCTGTCAACGGTCGGCAAATGCTTTTCGGGATTCCATATGACGTTTCCGTCAATTACACATTTTCTTCCGAACAGTATGTGCATTTTCGGAGAGTAGTCATTCAGCGCATCAAGATAGTATCGCTTGGTGAATTTTTCGTGGAACAGATTGCCGACAACAATGTTCAGATAGGCGTCATGCGCATGATGAATGTCGCTTGCGGTTCTGGATTTCACAAGACATCTTGACTTTTTCTCCGCGTCCGTAAGTGTGCGGTCAAAGAGCGCATAGTTGCATATTTCTCCGTATTCGTGCGAATTCGCTGACATTGCCCGCTTTGACAAAAACGATTTCCGTTTTCGGATAGAGATCCGTCAAAAGATTGGTGACCACCTTTGCCGACTGTCCCGTCTCGACGATCTGACGGTTAATAAATCCGAGTCGTTCATCGGTTGAAAATGCATGCTCCCCTCGTCAGCCTGCGGAACTTTTCCTCGTTTATAAGCTTTGCGTTGCGGAGATTTTCCCAGAATCCGCGCATTTCGCTTCTTATCTTGCTTTCTATCGGATATGTGTCGGTTTTCCTTCCGTTTTCTTCGGAATGAACGAGCACCTTGTTATTGAGGATGCTGTCGTCCTTTATATACGCTCTCGGCCAGATATGGTCGACATTGTATTCGTTTGTTCCAATGGCGGAAATATCAAGGGGCTTGCCGCAATATGCGCATTTCGCCATCTGACAGAAATACAGGAACAGCGCTTCGCGTTGCAGTTTTCTGTCGGCCTCATCGCCCAGGTCGTCAAGCTCTTTCCGGGGTCTTACCGCGTCCTCCAAGTCGAGCTTGCTGTAAAGTTCGCGCAGTCTCTTGCCTCTGTTCAGCTTGTCCGAATCAATGCGTTTGTCCTCACCGCGCGTCATTTCAACAAATATTTTCTCCGGTGGGCACTTTTTGCTTTGACAATGTCTGCTATTATGTCAAGCGTGCGCATGACCGGACGCTTGACGGCGTTCGATATGCCAAGCTCATCCAGCCTTTCGACAAGAGTTGTTGGATGCTCGGAGAAATACTCTTTGCTGATTTCGGAGATTCTGTCTTCGAAACGGTATTTTTGCCCCTTGATAATCTGCATCGATTGTCATTTGTGTTCCACATAAAGTGCATAACGGTGCCGACCTCGCCCGTTTCCGTGCAAGCCGCCTCAATACCGTTGAGGAGTTTGCCGGAGAGTCTGCCGAAATCGTCATATTTCCTCTGCGATATATATTTTATATCATCATCGGAAAGATTTTTCCGTTTTCCTTCGACCATTTCAAAGCCATTTTTTAAGCCTTGCAGTGTCCTCCGTACAGGTGATTCTTTCAATTATGCAGTCGACGTCCTCTGCCGTAAGAGTTCCGGCAGCAAGGAGTCTGCGAAAATCAATATAGGGCTTGTATGATGATTTTATCTCGGCGCCGAGCCCGCTTATGCGCACCTCCTCACCCTTTGAGATAGCCTTGACAGACACGAGAAAATCAATCAGCTTTTTCTTTGTGACCTTCTTTTTCCTTTTCAAAAAGCTCGTGGAATATTTGCTGCTTCAGCTCAACGCTTATCGGAACTCCGTCGATGTTGATCTTGTTTATCTCGTCGAGAATAGTAAATTTGCAGTAAAGCAACGATTGCTTCGGCAAAACATTCTCGCCGGGGAGATAGGTGCATTTGTTTGTCATACGCTTGATAAAGCCGTCCTCGCTCGCATCAAGGTCGACCTTCTCATCAAAATTCCACGGAAGAATCCGCCCTTCCGCCTTACGTTCTATCCACGCAAATTTCTTTCCGGGGACTTTTCAAGCGGACCGACAAAATACGGTATCCTGAATGTGAAAACAGATCGATCTTGTCGATACGGAAAGCCCGTCCGAATCGCGCCCGGAAAGAAACGCAAATCGTTTTTCGGCGTTTGAAAGAATCACGTCAAGTTCGGCATAATAAAGCTGGTAAGGAATGAGACGGTTTTCGGGGTTTACCTGTTTCGGCATATATGTGCCGGCGTCGATCCTGCTGAGTACTCCGTTCGCAATGACCAGATCTGCATCGTCTCCTTCGCCGATTCGTTCCTTTATTTTTGCAATCAGCTTCTTTACTCCCTTATAAAAATCCTCTCGGGTAATCTTTTTTGCCCTTCCTTTTTCGGAGCACTTGAAATAAGCCGAGTAGGCAGAATATGTTCCCGTTTCGCTGACAAAAAGTTTTTGTATTCATCATCCGAGCAGTATTTTTTTGCAAGTCGCTTAAGCTCCCTAAGATCTGCCTTATGCGTTTCGTACTGCTCGATCTTTGCTTCCGAAATGTATGTGTGTCCACTCAGCATTTTTGAAAGTGCTGCGCAATCGTAGACCTGCGACATAAGTCGGATAACCTCTCCGTCATCGCCGAGCTCGGCGAGCACGGCTTCGAGCTTTTCCGCATCATCAAGGCATATCGACCCTTCGACGCCTTTGTATTCTTCCCATTTCAGTGTCTTTTTTATTTCAATGCTGCCGCCGGCAAGGAGCTTTATGATCGCCTCGATAAAGCGGACAGCTCTCGTCCTCGACAGGCTTTTTGCCGCCGTAAATCAGTTTTTCAGCTCCGCTTCCTTTGCTCTTACGCCGCACCGACGCGACATAGCAGCCATAAGCGCGTCAGCGTCACATTCCCACGGCGCGGAATACCCATTCTCACCAAACCAGCCGATAAATGCGGAATACAAAGGCTTTATATCATAAAGCTCCCGATCTTATCGCAGCTTATGTCACTTAAAAAATGTCCCCTGTGCGCAACAAGCCACGCCACCGCGAGATAAAGGTGACGGACGTCCGTGTTGCTGTTCTCTTCGTTTATAAGTTCCATTATCAGATGGTGCACTGTCGGGAAGCGCCGGTTGTACTCCCTGTCAAGCCATTCGCAGCCGACAAGCGTTTCCGGCTTTTTGTCACACTGCCGAGGCGGCTTTCGTTCATCTGTATGAAGAAGTTCGGATCTACCTTTGCCATTTCCACGCAGAAGAGATCCTGAATAAGGTTAACTCTCATCTGTCTGCGGGCGTATCTTCTTCTCGACGTTCTGTGGGCTCGTCTATCGGCGCATTGATCTGCCTTGTCAAAAGGGCTACGCCGGTCATCGGTTCGCCCTTAAATCTGCAGAGGGAATAGTCCCTGTCCGTGACCGCATATCCGACGGAATCCGTCCCGATATCCACCCCGAGATAGTAACCGTTTTTTGATTTTTCGGAAAAATTTTCAGCAAACATCTTGACAATCCGTCCTTATTTTGTTATTATAATGGCGTAAGGTTTTATTACCCTATAAACTTACACTACGGGTTCAAATAAGAGATTATCTTGAATAAGAGATGATCTCGAAATCGTCGGCTCCGCCGACTGCACAGGAGTGCACAATCGACTGTCGCATTTGCGGCAGTCTTTTGATTTTTGCGGCATAAGTGCGGAATTTCGGGTAAAATACGTTTTAATTATACTTGTAACGAAATTATATCATTTTTGTACATATTGTCAAGCAAGACATAGCGACTCGAAGGAGAAGTTTCTGTGTGTTTTCGTATAAAATGACCATAACCTCAAAGCAGAAGCGGAAATCAAAGAAAAACCGCTTCTGCTTTTGAATATTTGTGGCGAAATACAAAAAGATCGCTAAGGTCGAACCCGGAGAAAAATATCTTTTTATTTTACATTTTTGAGAGCACGAAAAAAGCCCGAAATCCCTTGTGGGATCGGGCTTTTTGCCTCAAATATCTTTTGAAAGGCTTATACTTGGCTGTTATGGTCTTAAAAGATGCTTCGCAAGGATCTCAGCAAACCGGAAATCATCTGTGATTATCGTCAGATAATCAAATCCTTATATTTTGGGTAATGAAACACAACCACATCATGTTCGCACTTCCCGACTTTTTGATTTGCCGATATTTTATTTCTTTGTTTCCTCGTCTTCCGTCTTTTTCTCCGTCAACAGTTTCTCAATTTGCGACTGTTTGGCAAGGATCGCGTTCACTTTATCGTAAAGATCCTCAATCATGATCTCGGTTTTCAGGTTGACCTTATAATCGTTTTCCGCACGACGACGGTCTTTTTCCTCCTGACGGTTCTGACTCATCATAATCAGCGGTGCCTGAATGGCTGCAACACAGGACAGGACAAGGTTCAGCAGGATAAACGGATATGGGTCAAACGCTTTTGTCGCAAGAATTGCGTTGATGACCATCCACAGAACCAGCACACCTGCAAACGAAAATATAAACGCCCAGCTGCCCGCAAATTTCGCAATGGTGTCAGCTGCCCGTTGCCCGAGTGTGTATTTTTCCTTTTCCTTTTCGGGACTGACGGAAATTTTACTGTCCGACAAAAGATTCAGAACCTCCTCATCTGTCATATCTTGTCGGATCTCATTCAGTACTTCCTGTAATAACTTTCTGTTTTCCTTCATAATTTCTTCCCCTTATTTAATAAATTAGTATTCATCATCCGTTTGCGGCATTGTCCGCAAAAAGAATTCCGCACCTTCATTTTGAAACAGCAGAATTGCAACGCCAAACAACAACTCGACGTGCCGTTCCGGATCGTCCAGCGGGATAAGAAAGTCATCCCGTATTCTTTCAATACGGTACAGAACTGTGTTGCGGTGGGTAAACAATGCGTCGCAGGTCTTTTTTGAGCGAGCGGCTGCAAATTAGATAAAAAGTACAGCGTTTCACAGTATTGCGTTCCTTTTTTTCGGTCGTGTTCGGCGAGCGCGAGCTCCGGAGAGATAAGATCATTACGGGAATCCAGATTTTTAAGAAGCAACGGCGTCCGCAATTGCGCCACAGAACAACATTTTCACCGTGATAATTGCTTCCCACAATCATGTCCAACGCATCGTGTGCGGCGCGGTAAAGTGAGGGAAGGTCATACAGATCGCGAATCGCCTCTGAAACAATTATCTTCAAATCGAATTCTTTTGCCAGTTCTGTGAATATATCTGCATCACTCTCTCTATGCAGAAACAGAAATACGTCACCCTTGTAGAGAAAGGGATGAGAATTCGGAAAGCGTTCACAAATTTCTTCTTTCAGGTGACACACCCCGGGATACCGACTGTGGTAAGCAGTCAGATCCATCAATGCAAAAGCGGACGGGTGAAAGTCCGCAAGATAAGTGCCCACTGCCCGTAGTCGAAAATAGGAGGCAGACGGAAATCCTCCGTCAAGCAAATGCATCAGAATATCTTCAGTCGTTTCAAATGGCTTGTCCTGACGGCTTGTTTCGATAAAAAGCTGTTTTGCGAGGATCATGTCAATTTGTTGCCAGACTGCCTCCTGAATTTTTTGAAAATGACCATCCGTGTCCACACATACGAGATAGCCAAGTCGGACACCGGTACAGATGAGCGGTGCAAAACGCCGGCGAAAGGGACTTTCTCCCAATTTGATCATATCGGCACATCCTTTGCTGAGCGCCGGGCTTTTTACTGATGGCCGCACTTGACTCATAAGTGATTGCACCTTGTGAAACTGCGTCACGGAACAACGGGTCGGAAAACCCGGCGGGGCAGAAATGTGCCACGACACGATAAGCATCGTCGAGAACAAGCAGAGGACAGTCCAAAAAATGCCGACATCAAGCGCAAGCTGATGTAGATCATCCTGTTCAAAAAATTCTGTGATCGAGCTGTTATATCTCCGGATTGCCATTGCGGTTGAGACAAGTTTTCACCTTCTTTCAATGATTATTGTGCTGCAAGCACAACTATATCTGCATTTATTATATCACTAAAACATTGTTTTTCAAGAGAAAACGAATACAATATAGGTGTAAAAGAAAAAAGGAAACGGAGTGGTTCCGATGGGTGCTTTGACAATGTAGCCCGAAGGGCGAAGCGAAAACAGTGCGTTAACGCGGGCTGACCGCGGAACGCTGAAAATAAAAATAGTTTATATAAATGGAGGGATTTATTATGGTACCGAGCATTTTTTGGTGAGAATATGTTGGATGATTTCTTTGATGGCGGCTTCTTTGGAGCGCACAATCCGCTTTACGGAAAGAACGCAAGAAATCTCATGAAGACTGATATTCGTGAGATGGATGACAGCTACGAGTTGGCTGTTGATCTGCCGGGCTTCAAGAAGGATGAGATCAGCCTTGATATCAAGGACGGGTATTTGACCGTCAGCGCAGAAAAAGGTCTTGACAAGAAGGAAGAGGACAAGAAAGGACGCATTCTCCGTCAGGAGCGTTACGCAGGCGTTTGCTCACGTAGCTTCTATGTCGGCAATGTAAAGCCCGAAGAGGTCAAGGCAAAAATACGAGTCCGGCGTTTTGTCGGTCGTTCTGCCCAAGGTGGATCAGAAGAAACTTGCTTCTGAGAGCAAAATTGAGATTGAATGATTTGCATAAATACGGCTCCGGTATCTGTGAGAGCAGATGCCGGAGCCTTTTTGTGCTTTTTTGATACAGGTTCTAATCTGTTATTTCTGCATGAGTTTCTTCCCGATCACTATCATGCCGGAGAGTATTTCGCCAACCGACATTCCCATAAGCAGACCGGAAACAAAATGCATAACACCCGATCCGTCAATGGTAGCCGGAAATTGCATTTGTGTCAAAATAACGATATTCGCCATTTGAATTGTCTCCCTTATTCCACCGTCTCATTCCACTCCACCCCGTCCTCGCCGGTCCGGATATCCGTACCGTTTATAGGTAAAATGGAATATTGTGCCGCCAGCCGATTTATATACCGTTGTCGTATCCCCGCGATGATTCAAAAAGCTCCACCGCATCCGCTCCCGGATAACGCTCGCTTCAATCTCATCTTCTCCGCCTTTTTTCCATTTCGCCCTCGCCGCGCGTGACTCTTTCCACATCAATGTTGATGTTGCCCTTTGCCTTCTGCCCCACGACAACAATCGCGTAGGGGACCGTCCAAAGGCGCCGTTACAGTGAATTCGTCACGGTTCCGTCCTCTGATAGAGCGCAGTCCCATCCGGCGCCGTGATCTTCATCTCCAGCGACCCTTGCACCGTCTCGAATATAATTTTGAGCGTGTCACCATGCTTCAGCTCCAGCGTGTGCGTGTCTGTGCAGTTCATGGTTTTGATATCTAACCGGTAGGAATCCGCATTCTTTATCCTGTTTCCCTCAAAGCTGGGTGCGCACCCGGCAAGGATCAGCAGGAGGGCGCAGACGGTCATGACGATGCCGAATAGTTTTTGCTGTTTCATAATGGTTCCTTTCCGAATTAGATTTGGTTTGATCGAACATGATTGCGTTGCTATTTCTTATCCATATTCATCCGAATCACATAAAAAAGGTTTGATAGCAATATACACGCCAATGCGATCACCAATGGCATCGTGGTCTCATTTCCATCGAAAATGCTGACGCACAGGAAGATTGCACCCGCTGCGATCAAACCTAAACTTGCTATGATGAAAAAGTGTATTCAGTACTTTTTATTTTATTTTCTCCTTCCGATCGTTTTTAGAGAATGCGTCAAAATAGATGCGTTTTATGTGTGGCTACTTAACTTTACTTTCTTAATATCAAGCTGCATAAATCGTTCCTCCGGAATACCTTAATCGCGATATATTTTCGCAATATTCATATTGACTGCTTGTTATCCGCAACAAACCTTTCTCCTTCATCGCCACCCAAGATAGCGGAATGTATGCCGCTTGTATTCCCGGTACGCTGTGCCGAATGCTTTCTCCAGATATCGTTCCTCCTGCAGAATTTGTAAATGTAGCATCACAATGGCAAACACCGTAAGCGGCACTATCAACAAATTACAGTATCCCATGGTTATCCCATAAGGGCGTTCTATCTTGTCGGTGGCTTCACAACTTAGAGTTTACTCACTCAATTCTGGCATGGCGACCAACTGCTACACATAGACCGAATAGGATTTTAACATGGTGCTGTTTCAACCAGCCTACTCCGTCGTTATGCTGTATTTATTATTTGTAATGGTTAAGTACCGGTGGAATAGGTTGAGTTAATGATTTCCAAGACCTTTTTCCTTCGGCTTTTCTGTTTTTGAAAAAAACACAAGTTTGCAATATTTACACTCGTATTTTACTGCGTTTTCCTTGTTTTTGTATCCGATGTTGACAGTCCCGCATGTCGGACAACACATTTTCATCGGTACCCATTCGTCGTTTCTTTTCTCTAACACTATTCAATCTCCTATGCATATCTTCATGTACCGTTCGTGTTCTCATCGTGCGAAATTCCTTTTTTTATTTTTGGTTATCCGATAACCGGGACTTCAACAAACCAACGATCTTCGTCTCGAAGAAAAAAACGTTCTTGACCGTTGATCATGACTGTATATCTCATGCCTCTGCCACCAACCTTCAAAGAGGCTGCCGGGGTAATAAACTTCACTCTGTCAATCTTGTATTTTTTGCCGTCTTCCCATAAAAAGCTGAGAGGAAGGACCGTGCCGTCTTGCCCTCATCACAGTGATGACATCAACATAGACCTTTCTATATAACTGCTCACTCATATATTGCCTCCATATACCCTTGTTACAATCAGACAAAGTTGCCCGGCAAATTCGAAGGGCTTCTCCAAATCGTTATGCCTTGAGAATTGAAAAAAAAGGAGTTTCCTTTTTATAATTTACAAAAGCAATTTACCTTTCCATCTTCGACCGGAATTCTTGTGCCAATCATCACAAGTGACCCTTTGCGGATACCTTCGCGTTTGAAGTGCTTACATTCACTAACCTTTGAGTACAAAACAGTAGCTACTATCGAGTGGGTATTCATCGGCAGATAGGACAAAACCGCCTAATACACAATCTTCTCGTTCTCGCATCTTTTCAATAACATTCATTCGAGTTCTCCTTTCTTAGCATGGGACGCCATTCGGCATCGTAATCTTGTGTTCAAAATCCGGCATTTTCGGATTGTTAAGCAAACAGGCATTTCGTATGATATGTTTTCCGAATCTCATTCGAAGGTCATCTATGGCTTTGTCAAGCGCTTCTGCTTTTGCTTGCTTTTTCTGCATCCGTAAACAGATCAAGTTGAAACGAACCATCAGCCGGGGCAAGATTGATGGCGCGAACCGTAACCGATCTAATCGGGCGTTGCCATGAATAACTTCGTTGGAACAGCGAAAATGCTTCTTTGGCAATAATCGTGGGGCTGTACGTTGGGAGATTAACTCCGCACTGCCATTGACGAGTCATCAGTTCGCTGTCTCGGATCATAATCGCAACTCCTGTTGCTTTCTTTATTACCTTCCCTCAACCTGTGTCCGATGTCTTGGCTGAGTTCCAGCATTATATTCCAAACCTCTCCGGCGTTTTCGAGGTCTTGGGCGTTGTTATTCCGTGTCCACAAGACTTATCCAACATTTCATAGTCCTTGTTTTCCACGGAGATGTGTCCATCCCATTGGCAAAGCGCCGATCATGACTCCGTTTTTTCCGAGTTTATGCTCGAAATATTCGACAGGCCAGTTGCCACGTCGCCAATAGTGCGTATACCGACAGAAGCGAGTTTCTTTTCAGTTGCTCGACCGACACCGAGCATATCACTTGCCGGCAGTCCCCATATCTTTTTCTGAAAAGAGTCTTTCGGTACTACGGTCACCGCATCAGGCTTTTTAGGTCCGATCCCAATTTGGCAAAAACTTTGTTAAAAGAAACGCCGACTGAAACGGTAATACCAAGTTCGACCTTGATTCTGTCTCTAATTGCGTTTGCTGTGTTTATGCCATCTCTCTCATCGTACTTTTTACCCCAAAGCTGCAGCCAACACTCATCCATGCCAAACGGCTCAACTTTATCTGTGTAATCACAGTAGATATCGCGTGCAGCTTTGGATATCTTCATGTAATCATCGTAATGAGGCGGTACGATGATTAGATCTTTGCATTTTGTTTTGCCTGCCAAATGGCTTCACCGGTTGAGATGCCATATGCTTTTGCCGAATAATTCTTGGCAAGAACAATTCCGTGCCTTTCTTCAACATCTCCGCATACAGCTATTGATATCCTCGTAGTTCCGGATGAAGCATACATTCAACGCTTGCGTAAAAATTATTCGCATCCACGTGAAGTATAGTTCGTTCATTCATTGTTTTCCTATCCTTTTTTTGTTCTATATAAAAATAGAACTATTAGGAACTTTTTGTCAAAGAGGCTTTGACAACAGTTCCTGATTGTGCTATAATCGAATCATGATAGTTCTGTGTTGTTCGTGTATATAATAGCACATTATAGAACTTTTGTCAATAGGTTTTCGGAACTTTATAGAACTTTTTTAGAAGGAGTTGAAAATATGAAGGCTTTCGCCGATAAGATCAGAGATGCCGAACAGAACTCGGACTCTCTCAGCCTCAACTTGCTGAAAAATGCGGACTGTCTGTTCGTGTCATCTTAGATTATGAGAAGGGAAAGAAACGCCCCCGTCCTACAACTATGATGAAACTTGCCAAGGCACTTCAAGTGTCCACCAAGTTCCTCTCGGATGACGAATGTGACAACCCGATGGAGGACATCGAAAAGACGGGTATATTGAAGAAGCACGTATTCGATATGGTTCCAATGGTGCAAAGGAAGTAGATGCTTTACTTGCCGCCAACAAAGCGCTTTTCGCCGGAGGTGAACTGTCTGATGACCAAAAGGAACGTTTCTTCCAAGCCATTACTGAAGCATACTTTGCTTGCCGTGAAGAAGCTAAAAAGAAATACGGTAGAAAAAGTCCGATAACCAACAGTAATGTACTGATTATCGGACTGTGAATGGTTTATAATAATACTCAAAGAAGATACTATACTCATTTTGAGGCGAGGAGGTGTGATATTGTTATACGACTCAGTCTGCGAAGCTGTTGCAAAGATTAGACGAACAACAGAATCAAGCGACCCTTTTAGAGTCTGCAAAGAAGAAAGGAATCCTTGTTCTTCCGCAGTCGCTCGGTCTTGAAGCAGATGCTATCAAAGGGTTTTATTATACAAGACGTCGGATCAAAACGATCACTGTAAACAGTGATTTGCCGAACGTGATCCAGAGAATTATTGTTGCGCATGAGTTAGGTCATGCTTGTCTCCACGCCGGCTCCGGTATCAATGAGTTTCATGACGTTGGACTCTTCGACGAGAGCTCGATAAAAAGAAAAAGAAGCCAATCTGTTTGCGGCAGAATTTCTTCTTTGATGATGACGAAGTGCTTGATGTCTTGAATGGTGACAGCACATTCTTCTCTGCAGCATCACAACTTTATGTTCCTGCAGAATTATTGGATTTTAAATTCCGCGTAATGAAGTGGAAAGGATATAAATTGATTGAACCGCCTGTAGATGTTCACAACAATTTTTTGAAAGACATTCCGATACCGACCAATTATGATTATTAAGATAGAATGCTAAACATAGCCATAAGATAAAAGCCTACGGTTCGTAAATGAATCGCAGGCTTTCTGTTTTTAATACTTTTATTACAGAAAAAGTGTTAACAACAATTAATTATATCATCCAACATTTTGATCTGATAAAAGACACCTTCGAGAAGTTTTACTGGAATGCTATTACCTGCCATGCGGATAATTTTGTCACGAGGGAACAAAACGCTACCTTTATGTATTTCGGGATTATCTTTTACGATATTTCGATAATCCTCGTCTGTGAATCCATGAACAACAAACATTCTCTTGGAGTTAGATAACGGAAATGGCTCTTTCCCTTGATGCCAGAATCAAAGTACAAATTACCCGAATTAGGATTCCGATCTTGTTTCGTTGTTATTGTTCTAATAAAAGTAATGTTTGGGTTAAGAGTGCCGCCTTCTAATACAATCTGCGGATTTTCCTTCCATATTTCTCGACGGGAAGCAGTGTCATTTGGGGTGCAGTCAACCGCTTCAGCAAAGAGTATTTTATTATTATAGTCTATGCGAAGCAGCTCAGAAATAGAAAGAGGGTGATAAAATTCTGACTGCTGATATTCATCAACTACTTTTGTGTTGTCTTTTCCTTCGAAGAAATTCTGAACGAGACTCTTTAGTGATTCATCTTCACCAACATAAACACTTATCATCAGTAGCCTTGGTCTATTCTGAGGCAATCGAATAATACTGCATTTAGTTCAAAATAATAATTCTGATAACCAAGAGATTTCAAATCATGCATCCAAGTCTCAAAGTTTTTTCGATGTCTATTAGCAAGTAAGGTCGGGACATTTTCCATCAATAAATATTGCGGCAGTTCCTTCCCGCTATCATGCATTTCCTGAAGGATACGGCAACTTGCCAAAGCAGACTTGAACGGCTGCGAGTCCTTATCTATTCCTTTATTGTAGCCATGAAAAGCTCCGACATTGGAGAGGTCTTGACACGGGAAGGAATATGTAAGAATATCAACACCTTCCGGCATCTGTTCTCCTGTGAGCGTACTGATATCAACAAAATTACTGTTTCTTCGGATGGCTGTAAGAATGCGTTTCAATACGGGCTTAGAATATGTTCTTAATGTTTTGAAATCCATTTTTTCCTTGCCACTATTACTTAATGTGTAGCCTTGAAGAATATCAATAGTTCCTTTTTTGTCAATACATCAATTTCGGCAGGAATTTCTGTTGAGCTGTGAATCGCATCGTATGCGATAAAAGCGTGAATGTCCCACTCGCATGTTCCCAGTGCGTTGACTGTGTAACCAAGATTTTTCAATGCCTTAGCTTGACTACCGATTCCACTGAACAGCTCCACAATATTGCATTGTTTTTTTCATCTATATCTTCATCCCAAGAGATTCAAGTCGATCTTTGATCTCCATGACCGTTTTGCCATTGTCATGGTCTTATATGGTACCTTCCCGAGGAAGAGCACGGGATATCTCCTTTCGCGGCAAATTCCATCGCTTGTTTCAGCCATGTTTGATCTGAGTACTTTAAGGCTCCGCGATTTACTCCTTCAACCAAGAGCTTCTGTCAGTATTCAGTTCCAAGTTCAATGATCTGCATGACATATTTAAGATCATCAACTTCTTTTTTGTTCTTTCTGCGCAGAGACTTCTTGTTCTTTTTACCAAACCTTCTGGCATCAGCTCATCAATGAAACGTTCTGATGGGGTATAGGATACAGTATCCCGGAATGCTAACCAAGTGTCTTCTTTTTACAGTATTCAGTTACAATAATACCATGGCTGTCGCAGATAAAGTCGTTTGTCATCTTTGTTACCAGTTCGATTTCTCGCATAAATGCAGGAGAAACCTTTTGATGATTCCAAATATAATCCCAATTAAGCGTATACCCATTAGGGATACTGTATAGAATTTTAGAAATGGTATAAGGAACGATATCCAGTTTGTAAACCACCGGTACTTTTATACCAAAAACCTGTTTGCTTTTGGCACTATCCTTATTGATTTCCAAATAACTATCAACAGTACGGTAAATAATTGCTGCGCAAATACATTTTTTGAAGTAAATTCGTTGAAAACTGCTTTGTTTGCGCGGTATTCCTGCGTTATAATTGCATTGAATTCCTTTATGACAAAAGTTCTTTCCTTTGGCAACGACATGGGGTTTTTGCGCCATTGTGGTCAAGTACATTCCAAGCTGCTCCTTAGTGATCAGCTGATCTTTTGAAATTTTGCTTGAAATCTCTTTTGATCCACCACACTTCTAATTTTGAAGAGTACCTGTTGGTAACGCTTTCTTGAGCGTTCGTAATACCATCCGGTAGGGATTGCGTACTTCGCAGATGGTGCCAACCAACGTTTTGATGATTTTTCCATCCAAATATGGAAAGGATCATTCGAGAAGAGGTCTGCGGCTGTAACTTTGTTTTGACTGTTCGCATATTTGGCAATTGCCTGCACCATTTGATCGTAAAAGCGCACACCGTCTTCGTTTTCTGTTTCTCGGTCATCAATCACGGTCAGCTTCATAGGAACAAATATTCCAGTCAACTCCGTGTTGGTTTTTTTCAAAACCGCTTCCGCCAGAGAAGCAGTGGTTTGACCACCATTGATAATCTGTAGGTCAACGATTTTCGTAATATAAAGTTGACCGTCAATCTCTTGAGTTTCTACATCCGCTGCAGTAGTGGCTATACCGTTGTTGTATAAAAAAACTTGTCCGGCTCGTTATTAATTGTTCGGCGTATACCGCTGTTTACACTCTTGGAGCCACTTGTACCAAGGAAAGCACGTACATTTCCTTCAAGTACCTTGCTTCCATGGTTAATATAAATGTCAGCGAGCAGTTTGCCTGGTATGATAGCAATATAGGCTTCATATCCGAGATTTTCTCCGATGTTTCCTTTGATACAAGGGACACCGGATGAATGGTAATCTTCTGCAAAATCGATGACAATCGGATCATTACTCAGAGATTTTTCTTTTTCATAAAAGCGTTCCGGAGACCAAAGATTAATTTCAAGGGGTTTTCCTTCAAAGTCCGATTTCTTTATTTTCTTTGTTGTCTTTACGGATTTCTGCCCTTTGCTTTTTCTTATCTTTGTTTCCAAAAGATTTTGGTTGAGCAAATCCGAGGAGAGATCCTTGTTTGTGATGATGTACAGCTTGATTTTCAAAATCTGTTCTGGATCATCAGCAAGGGCTTTCATGCGTTTCCGTATCAGCCTTGCAACTTTTTAGAATATCGTCCGAATCGTCGAAGAAGTCTTCCATTCTGCCGTTACAGATCTCATTTAGAAAATAATACATCCTCCAGTAGAGATCATCAACACGGCTCATAGTCATATTGTCCGTATTAGATGAATCCTGAAAATCAGAAATAATCAAAACAAGACTATGAGCGGTTTCATCAAAAACAATATCCGTCAGCACGCATGATGTGATTACCGGAACAGCGTTTGTCACCGCATCCAATGCGTTGCGGATCCTCGAATCTCATCATAATCGACAAGCATCCCCAAGGTCCGAGTAAGAAACTCATCCACGGTGTCGACCCACTGATAGCAGAATCAGCTCTCAAAGATTCGAGAAATTCGGTTTTATATTCTTCGTAATCACTCATGAGGCATTCTCCTTATTTGCTTATAAAAAAGACTGTATCTCCGACAAAGAGATGTCATAATTTGCTTTGGCGATTGCTTGCCGGAACATTGCCTGCTGTAAGCTTTGGAAATGTACTTCCGACCGCATATCTCATGACATTACTGACTTCGAAAACGAAATCATCGTAATAATTATTATACTCATATCCTTGCAAAGCAACCTTTGCAAGAAAATCATCGCTTTCCTCACGCGAGAGGAACATCTGCCTTGTTTCAAGAATCAACTTGTTAAGCGTCACACCGTTGTAAGCTGCGCTCATTTTCTCCATAGAGAAAACAATAAGCTCGCCATCTTTTTCACTGTCCAACTGTTCAAGCGAAGAAATACGCACATTCGGATTGCCGCGATTGATGGTTTTGACTTCATACCAACGGTCATCGCAGGGAAAAGTCTTTATGTGTAAGTTCTTGTCCACTCCAGCTTTTTAATGCAGCAGACAGTCCGATTTCCTTAGAAAGGATATTTTTCAGAAAAAAGTATCTCTCCGATTAAACCCATGATTTCCGGCTCTGTGAGGAATGTATTCCGCGAAAGAACAAACATCTTTTTCCATTGAAAGAATCGTGTGGTTACTGCACGATAACCATCGCGGGAATCTTTGAGTTCTCTCGTCTGTTCTATGATATCGTCACAGAATTTGTAGAACAGGTAGCTCATTTCATCATCTTTAAGAGAGAAACGGATGGTATTGTATTCATCCTTGCGATATTGGTTAACATCGATAGCTGAAGTGCCAGTTACTTTTACAGGCGTAAAAGACGCCCGCAGTTCAATTGCCTTGCGCCCTTTTCATCCAAACCGATATGTAATTCAAGAATATGTTTGGCGTCAATTCGAGAAAAGAAACCTGGTCTTTTGAAACCATCAAATTGTTCAGCAATTCTATCCATTATTCTTCATCTCCCACATCAAGGTCATCCCGTTCAAACCAGTTGTAGATTTTATTTGCCTTATATTTTGTTGCACTGAGCAATGCTGCCTCATCATTGCGCGGCAAGCCCATGGCAAACCCAACGACGGGAATTCCGTTCAGTGCTTTTCTAAATTCTTCTGCTTGTTTCTGTTGTTCTTCAGAATCAATATCAAGCAAGTACACAATCAGTAGTGGTCTTCTGTCTTTTGACATACCGGAACCATGTTTCCGATGAGTAGTTTTTCTTCTCGAATTTTTTCGCCGCGTTGACGCTCATAGTCACGTACAAAACAATGTTTTGCCAGTTCTACTATCTCTGTTGCTGTGTTTCCATTGAAATCTACAATGCCGGCAAGACCGTCATTTGGACCTCCCAATTTTCCGCGCCTGCCAAGGCTCAACCTCTTGGTATCACTGTCAATTATACAATTCTTTCTTACAACTGGATACAAAGCGTTACCTTCCAAATCAAGAGGTACAGTTTTTCATCAGCTGCACCATCCATATAGGCAATATCGAAGTAATCGATTGAAGAGTCGGTGCAATTCTGAAGGAATTCAGCAATTTGAGTTGGATCAAAATCCGAACTGAATCGTGAAATTTTGATCCTTTTCATCAAATCAATAATGTTTGATTTAGGCACTCCTGTCAAGAGTAGTCTTCCTTTTCCAACAGAGGGTTCTTGCCTTCCGAAACGATATCCTTCAGAGATGCAGGAAGAAAGCATCTTTCTAACTTCAAAATAATTATGTTTTTGTATATCTGCATCGAAGTACAGGTAAGGCGTTTCAACAATACCGCCAAAGTAGCTGTTCATTTCATATTCATCGGTCGCATTACGCATTTTATTATATGCCGTAATTCTCAGATCAGCGGAATTGTTACGGACACGGATACCGAAGTCTTTCGGTTTTTGACGCAACTCACGCATAAGACTCATGTCGTCTTTCAGTTTGTCGGTAGCCTCTGCAATTTCAGCATACCAGTCTGCAGAATCTTTATGCGTCCAGATCCGGAATAGGTCATCGTAATTTTTTCTATATCGAACCATCTTCCCATCTGCATAAGGACATCATAGGTACTTGTGTTACGATAGAAATAACTGATTACCAAACCCTCAAGTGTAAGACCTCTTGATAGAGCAAGACCGCCGATTGCAATAACTCTCAATGAATCGTTTTTGGGTATTCCAACTTTTCCGAACTTTTCGAACTGTTTACAACCTTAATTTGAATGTTTTCAATTGAATCAAACATTTTAGCGGCAATTTGATCCCACGAGAATTCGACGAAAGAATAGTATTTCTCATAGATTTCATGTATCCGTCTAATGACAGGGTCTTTTAGAGCGTCTTTTCCTGTAATATTAAATTTAATTGCTCTGTAAGCATTACGATGGATATCCTCCACCTGCGTTTTTATATATTTCTGAACCGCAACAAACCGGGAGATGTTTATTAGCATCGATCTATGATCTTTATGGTCACCACGCAAGTCGCGAATTGCATTTACGACATAGAAAGCATACATGGCATCAGTCAAACTATCCGGAAGATTGCCTTGCCACTCTTTGGTATGCTTAAACCAGAATGAAAATCCGTCAGCTTCCTCTCTACCTGCGTCCTTGATATAAGTCAGCTGGTTATGATACTCTCCATCTTTTTGCAAAGATCTTATTTGCACCGATATAATTGCTTGGAGTAGGAAGTGAGACAATAAAATCCTCCGGAAAACAAATCCTGTGTTTCCATCTTTTCTGTGGTCTCCAGGTCAATAAAAACATTGGCAAACGGTGTTGCGGTAAAACCGACATAGTTTGACTTGGTAAAAATACTTGCCAATTCCCTAATCAGTTTATTGATTTTGGTCGGATCTTCTTTGTCGGCGCTTGTATTAACTGAAGCATTGTCGGCTTCATCATCAATCATCAGCATCGGCATATCAATCTTGTGTGTAACCGGATCGGCGTTTAGGAAAGTAGCCACTTCGTAAGTTTCTGAAGAGTTGTAGTGTTTTTCTTGATCACAAATACGACAGCATCGTTATTGCTTGCCAACGATACTGCAATTTTATCGTTGTTGCCTGTAAAATCACTCACCCGTGAGGTCATGGACATAGCGCAAATAGGCTTATTATCAAGTCCGACTCCGACCCTTTGTCCACCTGTTTTATTGGCAGACATATCAATTCCGATGAACCCCTCTTCAACGCGCTCTTGTGTTTGCCTGCGCAACGACTCAATAGTTCCTGTCAAAAAGAATGAACACCTTGTATCCGGCATCTGCTGCTTTACAAAAGAAATCCAATATATGTCGATGTTTTTCCGGACTGTACATCTCCGATAATCAACCCGCGCTTTAGTACAGGCTTCCCATAGTTTGCGTTGGGATCAAGAATATAGTTCATAAGTTTCTGATCCAAAGTATCTTCACCGAGTGTACTAACAACATTTGGACTGAAGTGCTTTTCATCGATCAAATAATTTTTATACCTCGTCCGAATTTCGGCTCGATCTCTGCTTTGCTATTGTCATACCAGAAATTATCTTCTTCGTAGTCGAGACAGAATACTCGTTCGGGGGTAGTCGAATTTCATATCTCCACGTCAAATCTCGTTTTGCTGCTAATTTCTTCTCCAGAATAATCTGCGTGGCTGTAATTTATTGCATCTTGAATCAATTCCGCAATTTTTTCTTTCATCCGAAGCATCTTCAATGCCTTTCAGTTGAATTAATTTATCCACAAATCCAGTCAGTTTACTTATTCTGTCAAGATCAATCATCAGGATATTCCTCCAGCATTGTTTTTTCAATTCCGGCACTTTATTGAACGGTTCAGAATTCCACAGTCTATCAATAATTCTATTGAAACTGTCTCCACCCATATCTTTTGCCATTGCGATGAGAATTCGTGCCTTATCAGCAATTTCTGCTTTCTGCTCATCGGTTATTTGTTCATCAACCTTATTTTGCGATTTGTCGATATAGATTTGCTGATATGGAATATTCGCTTCAATCTCGTCAAGCACCATATCGACGTATCCCCATGCAGTTTCGTCAATTCTTCCTTTCAACAAATCGAATATCCTGGAATTTCGATTGATCGATATGTAACGACTCCGCGTTCTTCTTTTCTGTCCCATATGTAGTCTGTATTCTCGTCAATTTTAGCAATTCTGCCGCGGTATGTCTGCTTTTTAACCGAAATGTCCATTGCCTCATCAACTGCTCTTGTCAAACGTTTTCTAATGGCGGATGGAATTTTGGCATTCTGCTTCTTAATATCTATGCCCCATATTTCATCCAGCGTATTCGGGATATCCACGCGAATTCTTGCATATTTGGTCAGTTCATCTCGCTGACGACCAAACCACGTCCCCAAACAATCAGTCTCTCGTTACGGTAAATATAAAAGCCCTGCTTGCTTCTGTAATTTTCAATACCGCCAGAGTTTTTCTTATCCTCAGGGGAAAGATCTTTTTTGAAACGGAAGGACAAATACTTGAACGGTCATTTTCTGTTCCGCACCGGTTTTGTCTTTAATCACAATCGAAAACGGAAGACGCGAGGTGGTTTTTGGATGGTTCTCCAAAAAGGATCCAGCCCTTTCAGGTCAAATTCATTGATCCGGATTGTGAGACGGTTTGCGCCGGGCTTGTTAAGGTATCTATGAAATATCAGTGAAAGATAGTTTGATACTTCCGATTGATGTTCCATCAACTCAGCATACTCATTTCCAGATGACTCTCTAATGATATCAAAATCTTCCCAGATAACGATGGTACCTGTCTCTCTCTCGTTTAAGAAATCAATAAACCTCAACGACTGGATTTCATCTGTCGTGCGTTCAAGCATAATCAATCTCTTTTTTCTTCGACTGTATCAAGATCCCATGTAAAAGCAGAGACATCATTATCCTTTTTGCTGACAACAGTCAACTTTCTGCATTGTGACAATGAGGCAGATTTCAACCCAAGCCCGAACCGTCCAAGATCATTTTCCTGACGCTTTCCACGTTTCAAAGAACTGCCATACTTCATGGCATCAAATAGTTCATTGCGATTCATGCCATAGCCGTTATCACAAATTGCGACGAACAAATCTGTCGGATCTACAGGGAAATAAATTTGAACATATTTAGCGTCAGCACTTATGCTGTTATCAACAATATCAGCAATCGCGGCTTCAAATGTATATCCCATTGAGCGCATAGAAGACATAAGTACATCAGCAGTCGGTTTGTTTTCAGCATACTGTGCCATGATAATATCTCCTTGTTTGACAGTTTACTTTTTTTCGGAGGGTATTATTTCAACAATATCATCCAATCCGCAATGCAGTGCTTCGCATATTCGAATTAGCACCTCCGAATTGACTGATGAACCGTCCTTGCCCATTTTGGTAATCGTTGCAAGGCTTACCCCACGACAAAGCGGCGAGTTCTTTTTTCTTCATATTGCGGTCGATTAGCATTTTGAAAAGTGGCTTATAACTTGCAGCCATTTCAGCACCTCATAGAACATAGAAATATAAATCTTTATTAGATAGTATAACATATATTTCTCGAAATTACAAGCCATTTTCACTTGAAACGACAGCTTTTTTCATGAGAATTCATTATTATTCTTGCTTTTTCATTTGCAATTATAATAAATATAGACGTCTAAGATCGTTTCGTGTTTTGTAAATCATGAAATTATCCATGTCGAAAAGCGTAACTATTTCAGCCAAATGTCCTGGAAGTATGCAATTCAATCGATATTTTGTTGATACAAAAAAATTAAATTCTAAAGACTTCAACTCCTTGTTTTTCAGCCATATGCAAAGCCGTTGCTGCACCGCCGTGATCGTGTGTCACATAGGCAATCAGTAGATTGCAGTTTTCGACCATCCAGCGGTTTCTCTCTTTAATTGCTGCTTTCGGGTGAACGTGATTGAGCGAAGGAGGAATAATAACGCTGTCATACTGTTCTTCAAGCATATCCATGTCAGCTTTCGGATACGCGAGAACCAGATTGATCGTAAGATTCTCTTTGCCAAAGCGATTGATTAATCGCCTAATTGCGGATGTTGCCATTCTGTCAAAATCTCCGTCGTTTCCAATATAAAAATCTATGTATGTGTGTTGCCTAACAAGTTCATTCAACACCCGCTCTAATTCTTCGTTCACTTCACGAAATCGATCAATATATCTGTGACCGAACAGCGTGACCCGGTATGGATCAAAATAACCGAACATTGTGAAATCTCTTTTCCTATAGATGATGGATTTTTGATCAATTTTTTTCACCTATTGTTGTATTAGGTGAAAAGGATACCTATATTTCATCATCTATGAAACCAAAATGAAAAAAAACGCTATCGATTGTTGCAGATAACGCACCTGTTTCATTGACTGTTGGAAGTTTATGTGGTATAATATCTATATGTTCAAGCACCTAATACAACAATAGATGAGTATCAAAAGAGTTTTCGAGGCGGTTCATAGTTGCGCATGATATCGCCTTTGGTATCGGTTGTCATGAAAGACATTCCCGTAGCACAGGCATATTCGATATTCGGGTACAACCAGTATGCCGGTTTACCGACACCCGCCGCACCGATCATCATACAGTGAACATCACCGCTGTCCCAAGAGCCACGGTTTCGTTTCCCTTTGCTTTCGCAGCCGACAACGATTCCTTGCTCTGTCGGACGGCTCTTTTCGTTCTCACGCCATTTCTGCGGTTCAAACGGAACTGTTTTATAGGTCATGTGAATTTCTCGCTTGGATGCCCATCGAGCCGTACCGTGCTGTCCGTTGCCCGCAGTTTTATTCTTGATTTGACGGAGAGAATACAGATAAGACAGCGAGGATATCAAAATAAAAATGCCGCCCATGATGGCGGCTACTGTAATAAGTGTTGTTAATCCTTGCATTGATACTCCTTTTTGAAGATTGAAAAAGCCACCTGATTATTTGAAAATCAAGTGGCTGTGCTATGTTATTCAATTATAAAACCTGAAAATGTCTGCTTCAATGATAAAGATGATTTTCCACATAAGTCATCATCTTGTTGTTTTGATAACCATATTCAATAACAGCAATCAATGGCGACAGAGTCATGAGTAGAGGCTTCTTAATAATAAACGGCAATATTAGAACAGCAACCAATACTATTCCCATAATTACGAAAAGGAATATGTGTTCTTTGCGCCATTTCCTTTTAAATATGTCCTGCGCTCATCAATAGAAAAAACACTTGATGTCGCTACTGCGATAATATTTTCGTCTGCCTTTTGTCGGAAGTCCTCATCTGGTATTTTTTCTCCTGCCAGCAAGTCGTTGATGCTGACATGAAACTCCTTGGCAAGCAGCCCAAACATTTCGATGTCTGGCATATAGTTTCCATTTTCCCAGCGAGAAACTGGTTTTGTTCGTTACACCGAGTTTATCACCAAGTTGTTCTTGCGTTAGTCCTGCCTGTCGACGAAGGAGTGCAATATACTTTCCAACTTTTACTTGATCCATTGTTCTTCACCTCTTCGTAGAGTATATCACACATACTTTGAGAATTCTTCCCCACAAACAGCGATTTTTTGATTTATTATATCATATTCCCGCCGTTTTTTCAATTCATATTGCCAAGATTGTCACCTCATTCAAGACTAAGTGCCGGTCCCTGTTCGAGCTGTTCGCACTCAACGGTCGCACAAAGCTTCTGATGCATTCAACAGCAAGAGATATGACGGTATCGATTTGTCTTTTCATCTCAGTGAAGGAGAGCGATGTACTTTTGCCGAATTCTTTTTCAAAACTGGCGATCTTTTTTTGTAGTACCTCTCGCTGTTCCTCACTGTTTTCCTGTGTCCCTGTGAGGTTTATATGCGGAACGAACCGCATCAGTATATCGATCGAACGAAAAAAGTCTTTCCCCATCTGTTTTTCTCTGCAACAACAAAAAGCAAGGCATCCGACAGCCATGGTTTTGGATGCTCTTGCTCGGTTTGTATACACACCCCATTTCTCGTTATTTTCACCTTTCGGTGTCAGTGGCTTTCTCTCACATTGGCTCACAAAGCCCCTGAAACCGCTTTTGATTCCGGCTCGGATACTTTGTTGTCTGTGCCTTTTGAAGCGTTCACACCCGCCCTTTCGGGCTTGCTCTTGGGCTTTGTCGGCTCTGCTTGAGAACGCTTGTCAAGGAATGTCCTAAAGTCACTCAGTTGATTTGCAATGACAGCAATTGACCCACTGTCATCCACATCAGCCATTTGCATTGCAGCTGACAGTTTTTCGAAGTCGACTCGTCATGTAGTCTTCGAACGGCTTCACAGACATTATTCAAGCAATAGACACCTTCATTTTCGAGAATTGATTTGCTGTTCTCACTCCAATCCTCGGCAGGGAAGTTTGACGATTCCAAGGTGCATTTACATTCTTCCCACGTCTTCGCCGGAGTTTTGTCAGTGCATGATTGATATCCTGAATTGAACATGGCAGATACAAATACTCTGTTTCGCCTTTTACAAGTGACGGCAACGGTGGCAAGCGATCCTTTATAATCGTATTCGGGGAAATGCTTGCCGTCGTATACTATGTCCCATAGGAATGTCTTCATTAATAAACATCACACCGTATGCAGTTGGGATGCCTTTGCCTGACTCTATGAGGTCTTTGCCGATTTTGGCAAAGTCTGTTGATGCCATTTCATCAAAACTCATTGCCTGTTTTCTGTTGATGACATGTGTCTTGCCGATCTCGGTAAGACTGCTGAAGTCGGAGATTAGGGTATACCTCGATAGATTGAAAGTCTGATTGATGAGGTCCTGTCCGGTACTCGGTTTTAGTTGGGAAGCGATCGCATCGAACTGCCGTTTTTCTCTCTTGTCGAAGCTTTCCATGCGCTTGGCGAGGAAGTTGATCTCATCGATGTTCCATTCGTGTCCTTCCATGTATTTGAGCGACTCGGGTTCAGTGACTTCGGATACAGTTACGACTGAATTCTTTTCGATAATGTCGGGAATGGATTGACCGGGATAAGGCAGTGTGAGGTTTCGCACAGTACCATTAGTTTTGATTTTAAGTTGATCATGTTGCTCCTTTCTGCATTTTATTATTTTTTCATGTTTGGGGTAAAGGGGACCCCGTGCGTACTTTGTCCTGATAGCAACAGCACCACTGCAGTTTGCATTTTCCTTTGGAATAATACAGGCAGTAATGGCAGTCGCAATCTTCTTTTTTATATCTGTAGGCGATCCGAAACACCTCCTTTCTCAGACACAGAAATTTAACAAAGTTTTTTTGAGAAAAAACGAAAAAAAGGCGGTTTTCCGAGAGAAAAACTCTCGAAAAACCGCCCTGAAATGGTCGTCCACCGGTCCGGTTCCGGGTGGAAGGTCGAAAATGACGTTTTGCATCTTTTTATTTTTGCGAAAATGCGATTTTTGAAAAAAGCGAGGAAAAGCGAGAAAAACGAAGAAAACCCGAGAAAATCTCGGGTTTTCGACCGGCATCTTTAAGACCGGAACACTTGAGTATAAGCTCCTTAAAAGATATATGAGCAATCGATTCAATAAATGTTATGTGAGTATATTTTTCTCAATTATTTCAATGCAATATGGCTTAGCGCGCAATCTGCCACTTTATCATCTTCTCCGGATTGGGCATCCCATGCATTATTAACTAATAGTTGCCATTCCTTATCTCGAGGGATATCCGGGGTCATACCGGTAATGTTAAATAGCAAGGTAGATTCGTCGTTTATCTCTGCATTTCGTAATTTTTCATCTATAACAAACATTCGAAAATGTGGCCTGCAATTGCACTTCTTACCCAAGAAAAGGTAAAATCCGAAAACATCAGTTGCTCCAATGAACTTGAGTAAACGATTACTGCGCTAATTTTTTATTTGCTTCTTCAGATAAAGGTGTTCTCAAATTCAGTTTTTTGCACAAGATGGATGAGTAAGCAATCCGTTAGCTTCATTTGTCAAAAGAGACCAAGCCTCAAGAAAGCCATTTGAAGGAAAATCACTATATGACCAGTTAATATACAAAAGATTTATTTCGTCATCCGAATACTCGTCAAACTTTGTTACGGCACTGTTGATAAAATCAATTAGTTTCGTGACCCTCGGCATGAGCAGTTTGTAATCTCCAGCCTTAGATAATTCAGAGATCGCTTTTCCCCTTTTCTGTTAATAATACTCCTGGAATCAATACTCTTGTGCTATTACTCGGAGTATTTGGAAATTGAGGTGTTTTACTTCAATATTTATTTTAACTTTTTCCTCGCCCCATCTTTTGAGCACTCAATTTCAGATTGAAACGAAGCCTGGATTGGTTTTTCCTCCACTAATTGGTG
>VOFG01000111.1_pt1 | contig 94000 bp, 123 predicted proteins | sample 5384171 | NCBI WGS metagenome assembly VOFG01 (sample SAMN12384726, study PRJNA508395) | human gut metagenome | isolation source: healthy gut F | host: Homo sapiens
GCCAGTTTCTATTAAAATCATCTGTAATTTTATTGGCAAAACATTCTGAAGCAAATACAAACAGAAACAAGCCCATTGAAATGAAATCTTTTCTCATAAATTACTTTTTTCTTTTTATAATACTCATTCATTATATACCAAGCTTCCTTTCTGTTTCCATCGGCAGAAACCAGTCCTTTCATATTCCAACCTTTCTGGTAAGTTGCGTTATTTCTTCTAACAGAAAGGAAATCAAAAAAAGTATCCATGGTGTAATACCTCTCAAATTCGGAATATTTTCAAAACTCTTGAGGTTTTCTCTATAAACATAAGCCATGTACGGTTCACTCCATGAGTTTACAGATGATGGATTCTCTTTATTTCCAAATACAGCCTCAGCCCTGAATTCAGTAAAATTACAGGTTTCCCGGGCGAAATATCCCAATACAGTTCTTCACCTTTACAAGGAAAAGGCTTATACCATCCCATATATTTATTATTTCCAACCACATCAAGATATTCCATCAACGGATCATCAATACGCATAATAAATCGTCCTCCTTCATTATATAATTTTGCAGAATTAAGAGCTGAAGAGATAAGACGGGTTTCATCAAGACTGCGAGCTCTTTTTATAAGAGCAGTAAGAGTTTCCAGTCTTCCAGGCATTTGATTTACTGTCTCATTACTAACACTCCATATTATTATGTTACATCTGTTTTTGTCCCTTGAGATCATTTCATCAAGCATCTGCTCAGCATCTTTACGTACTTTGGGACTATCAAGTTTCAAATGTCTTCCCCACAATGGAATTTCCTCCCAAAGCATAATCCCCATACTCTCTGCCAATCTTATCATATATTCATTTTGAGGATAATGAGTCAAACGCACAAAATTACATCCTAAAGCCTTAGCTTCACCTAAAAGATACCTTGCATCTGCAAGAGTACAAGCCCTACGTTTAGCCATAGGTATCTCCTCATGAATATTTACCCCTTTGAGAAATACTGATTTACCGTTCAATAAGATATCCTCACCTACAACCTTTATACTTCTAAAACCAATCTTATCAGAAACAGTATCAGAAGGACTACATATTCTGATGTCATAAAGCTTTGGATTATCCGGAGACCATAAACTCAAATCAGCTTTAAAACTAACTTCAATCTTACCATCAGCTTTTGTAACAAGACTTTTACTGATATGGGCTTCGGGTATTTCAAATTTCACTGTTTGGGAGGAAGAATTACCACCATCAAGTTCTATTGAAACATTCAACCTTTTCATCGAATGAGCATCCAGCTGAACACTGTAATCCTTGATATAAGTTTCAGGAACGCTCACCAGATTTACATCTCGTGTTATTCCACCATAATTAAACCAGTCGGACTGGTTGCATGGAACAGTATTTTCGGTAATCATATTGTCTACCCTTACAACAAGACTGTTTTCCCCCGGCCTTCAGTTTATCAGTAACTTCAATCTGGAAAGGTGTGTACCCTCCTGTATGAGAACCTATCAGTTTACTATTCAGATAGACATCGCAATTCTGGCTAACGGCACCGAAATGGATAAACTTGCGTACATTACGTTCTGCTTCGTTATAAAAAAGTACGCATATACCACATATTCCCTTTAAAATAAAAAGAACTGAGGATACTGATGATTCCAATCACCGGGTACTTTCAGTTTATGATTCCCTTCATAATTAAGTTCATTCAGTTCCACATTATTTTTAGCAGATTTTATGTTCCACCATTTTTTCTCGGTGCCAACCATCTCAGGATCAGGCAAAGCATACCATTCACCGTTTAGACTTGTACACTTTCTACCCATTACATTCTGCATGGCACAATTATTCACTTCAGCTCTGAGTATAGAAGAAATACTTCCAAAACAAGAGATAAAAGACAATAATAAAAATATGTTTTTCATAATTTCATTCATAAATAACATCAACAATATGTCAGCGATATATTAGGTTTGACTATATATCACTGACATATCAAATTATTTCACATTCTTTTCAGACTCTTTAATGAGACGTTCATTCTCCTGCTGAATTCTTTTCTTTTGTGCCTGAGATAGTCCCTGACTATAATAAACAGACGGTTTATACATAACCCTAGGCTCCTTCATCTTCTTGTCATCAAGATCCTGACTCAAATCGCAATCAAATCTTACAAGTTTCGAACACATTTTCTTCCAATCACCTGTATAGTTTATAAAATGAGCCATTCCCCAAGTAACACCTCTTGCATCATCACTTCCTGTCATGGCCTCTGGCATAAAGAAAGATGCAGCATATGGAAACAACTCTGATATTGCTACTATTTTAAAGTTCACCCAATCCTCGGAATACTGAATAGTGTTGTGTTCAGGTCCATCTTTATAAACAAGGGCAACAACACCATTCTTATAAGGGAAAATTCCAGTTTCATGTCCGGAATTTATTATCGGATTAAGTGGATGTTTTTAAATGGTCCCATAGGATTATCACCAATAGCAAGTCCTTGCATACGAATTTTAGCGGTTTGTCCGCCAAAATCAGATTTATAATACAAATAAATCTTACCATCGTGTACCAATGGGTGCGGATCATGTATAGAATATTGATCCCATTCTCCTTTCTTTCCATTCTCAAGCACAATCTTACCAGTATGTTTCCAAGGACCGTCAGGAGAATCAGCCACAGCAACTGAAACCGGACAATCATCTCCTCTGGTTCCACTAGGAACATTAAAAAGCCTGAAAATACATATAGTATTTACCCTTCCATTCCAAGACCTCGGCAGTTGTTACGGCTCTATGTCCAAGTTGTGGTTTAGGAGGTCTTGCAACAGCTACTCCCTGTTCTTCCCATGTAAACCCATCTTTTGAGGTTGCATACCATATTTCTCCCAAGTCCCAATCTGTAGATGCTATTGAGTCATTACAATTCTCTGCACCTTGAGGAGGAAGAGGAGTCTTTCGATATGTATACCACATATAATATTTCCCATTATGTAAAATTATTCTTGAAGGATCCCTGCGTGTTATCGTACCGTCAAAATAATTATAATCAAACCCCTTAAGTTCTGAATATTTAAATTGAGTAAAGAACTCGTTATCGTATGGTTGTTTGCCACCAAAATCATCATAATAACGATTTAAAGCTGCACTCAAAGGCTTTTGAGGTTTTTCTGTAGGAGGAATAAAGGGAAATGCTCCGTCTACAGTTTCTTTAAATTCATTGCTTGTAGTTTGTGAACATGAAGACAATACAGCAAGTGCCGCAATAAAGTAAAATTTTGTTATATCCATAACTTAGAAATTTATTTCATTGAAACTTTAAATACTACAGTATTGAAATCAGGCATGTTTTGAGGTACACTGATTTTCAAACCATCAGTAGTTTTCTCCCATCTGATTTTTTCTTTACTACCTAACATTTTTATTGATTTAATATTTTTATCGGCAGGGAATGATTTAATAATCATATCTTGTTCCGGATGTTCCATTGCAAAGACATACAGATTGTTATCTTTCTGAGTAAATCTGAGGTCGCCCGGCAAATATGAACGCACATCTTTTACTCCCTCATGATGACCTTTGCCCTGATTCATGCTTAATGAAGGACCGTCACCGAATACGCTCCATGGTCTGGTTCCATAAATAGCCTCACCATTAACATCCATCCATTTTCCTATACCATCAAGAATATTAAGAACATCTTCCTCAAGGTCGCCTTCAGGAGTCTGAACTACATTGAGCAGTAAATTACCATTCTTGCTCACAATGTCCACTAACATTTGTATTACTTCAGTCGAAGTGGTATATTTTTGTCCTTCACGATAGTACCAGTCGCCTATTGAAGTATCTGTTTGCCACGGATACGGATATATTTCATTTAATATACCTCTTTCAAGGTCTTTTACATATCTTCCATATGATTCATTTTTCTTGCAAGTATATACTGCATCTGTTTTTCCGTTCTTCTTTGCTTTAACATTATAAAGATGAGCAACGAGCGAACGACCAGTATCTTCAAATGGAAATTCCGAATCCGAATAGAGTAAATCAGGTTTATACATATCTATCAGTTCTTTGATTCGTTCAAACCATTCTTTCTGAAATTCAGTATTTGTAGTAAGCCATGCATCGTCACCCGGTTCAGTTTTTTGTGGTAAAGACTTTCGTACTCAGGATTCGCACCATCATAAGGAATACCTGCTTTTGGGCCTGTCTTATCGGCCCCATGCGATGTCTGATACCAGGTATAACTTGCACCCAAATGTTCAGAAACACCGAATTTCAATCCATATTTTTTAGCCGCATTCTGCCATTCGCCCACTACATCGCGCTTAGGTCCCATTTTCACAGAGGTCCACGGAGTTTGTTGTGAATCCCACAGGTAGAAATTATCATGATGCACTCCCATTGAGACAAAATATCGCGCACCTGTTTTCTTATATAGTTTCATCAATTCCTCAGGATTCCATCTTTCGGCCTTCCACAAAGGAATGATGTCTTTGTATCCAAATTCCGAAGGATGTCCGTAGTGTTCAAGATGATACAAATACTGACGGTGAGCTTTACCTGTGTAACATTTTTTGTTTTTATTATACACATCCTGTATGTACATATTTCTGGCATACCAGTCTCCTTGTCTAGGTACAGCTTGAGGTCCCCAATGAGACCATATTCCGAATTTGGCATCTCTGAACCATTCCGGACATTCGTATGTTTTCAATGATTCGTCGGTAGGCTTGAATTTACCTTCAGCAATTACGCTGTCATTTCCCTTTGCTCCAAGCATTGTAGTGAGAGTTAGTCCTACAACTGTTGCTAATGTTTTAATCATAGTTCTATTAATTTTAAAATTAGTAATTGATGAGTAATCACATTGTGCTTTCGCAAATCTATAATTAAAAAATAGTATATATAGGGGGATAAAAGTGAGGAAACGCAGGGGAAATATCAACAAAAGGATTATATCGAAAAAACGACAGTTCATTATGAATAAAATGAGCTGTCGTTTTAACTGAAACGAACTGAAGTTTTAACTGAAATGAACTGAAGTTTTAACTGAAATGAACTGAAGTTTTAACTGAAATGAACTGACAATTTTTTATATCATTAGGTGCGTCTATGACATTAAAAATTTGATATTTAAGTTACACATATATTTCTACTCATACTACCGTAAAAATTACGCTATTCATCATGGTCTTTCCTTTAAATGCCCGCCAACATTAAATTGCTGATTATTAGGAAGTCCTTGCTTTCCTGTTCCTTTCTTCATCAATGATTTTAACTCAGGAAGATACTTCTGATAAACACGTCGTGGCAAAACATTATGCTTTTTGCATATAGAAGCAGCCATACCCACAACCTCACCCATCATACTGGTTGTCCGCATTACACGTACTGTACCGAGAGCTGCATGAGTAACACTTATATTACGCCCTGCCATAAACAGATTATCCACATTACGTGAATAAAGACACCTGTAAGGGATAGGATATTCATAAATATGGACATGCTCGGCTATTGATTTAAATTCCATACCAGGGAAATACTTTGTATTATCCGGATCAGGATAATGAAGGTCTATAGACCATGTAGTAGACAAAGAAGCATCATCCTGCAGCCTATAATCTATAATATCATTACTTGTCAGGATATAATCACCCAATAAGCGTCGGGATTCACGCTTGCCGGCAACATAAGCAACCCATTCCAACTCGCGTCTGCTATACTTTTCTTTATTCCTGGATTTATTCTTAAGATAAGACCAGTTAGAATATATTACCATCAGGCCATAGTCTCTGATATATTCAAAATCTGAAATCTGATTGAAATTCATACCTGTTTCCCAAGTCCACTCACCCATTGTGACATCCTGCTTACTATCCTCATCAAACTTCAGACCATATTCAAAAACTGGGAACTTACTCTTATCCGTTGTTTCTACAGAATACCACTGAACTGAAGCTCCCATTGTCAAGCTGTCAGCCTTTATCGGAGCGAGAAGTTCCCTATGCATTTGGCGCGACTCCCTACCCATACGGAAATCAGCGCCGGACAAAGCACCAACAGTTCCATCGCCTGTACAGTCTACAAATAAAGGGGATTTAAACTTTATCTCTTCACCACTCTCTATATGCTTCCCCAAAACAGCAGAAATCAGATTTCCTGATTTTTCTACAGAAATTATACGGGTATTGGTAAAAAGACTTATATTCTTTTCTGAAAGAATCCATTCCATTTTACGCGAATCCTCATAGTAATCGGCAGGCATAGCATTACCTTTACGGGTATGACCAAATTCCTTTATTAGATTACCCAACTCTTTATAAGGACCAACCTCTATTCTACCACCCAAATGAACTCTTATTTCAGAACTGTTACATCCGCCAATCAAAGGACGGTCGTTTATCAGAGCAACCTTCATACCGAGTCGGGCTGCCGACATAGCCGCACACATGCCGGCTATTCCCGCACCACATACCACCAGATCATAACTCTTTACATTCTGAGTAACCAAAGGTTGTCCCGTACACTTCTTCCTAAACTTATCCAACTCTGATATATTATCTGTAGGAGGAACTTTATCAGTAGAAAGATAAATAGCATCACATCTGCCATTAAATCCAGTAAGGTCATGAAGTGACAGTTTCTTAGTACCTGATGACAAACGGACATTACCTACATATTGCCATAACCAACGATTTCCTATATCACCTAGCTTAGAGCCAACCTTACGACCATCTATACTAACTTCAAACTTACCGGGACCCTTACCTTCATACCATGGTGAGGTCCAATTGTATGTTCTGGCATAAACATGATAAACACCATCTGACGGAATATTTATATCAGTAACGGCATCAGCCACAGGTACACCCATTCCGTGTGCCATAAGATAGGGAGAACCCATTAAATCCATAAACTGCTGGTCAACAACCCAACCTCCCTTATCTCTAAAGCTTTCAGCCTCCACAAGAACATTCTCTGCAAAACTGCCTACAGAGCAACCAAACACTCCAAGGCAAAACAATAAAGCCGATTTCTTTAATTCAAATCTCATATCTATATTTTTTATATTTAACTTAAAACTTCACTTTTCCTCCTATATACTTCAGACGCGCTTCAGTTCCATATCAAGGAATAGTCTAAACTTTTGGTTACATACAAAAGGAAATAATTAATAAAACTATTTTATAGTAGATTCTTCCATTCGTTTCTTCTTCAGTCCTCCTAACCCCTGACTGAAGTACACTTCAGGTTTAAAGAAAACTGTAGTCTGCTTAAATGATTTATCATTACAGTCCCGACTCAAGTCACAGTCAAACCTTGCTATAATAGAATATCTATGCTCCGGAGTTCCTGCATTTGTAAAATGACACATACCCCAAGTTATTCCCCTACCATCTTTTGTATCGGTAAATGCATCAGGAGTATAAGTACCGGCTGCAGTTGGAGCGAGCGTAACTACAGATGCAATTTTAAAGTTCACACCATCCTCTGCAAACTGTATTGTTTCTCTTTCATTACCATCCCTTATAGCCAAAGTAGCAACACCATTCTTATATGGGAAATATGTAGTTTCATGTCCTGTGTTCATAACAGGGTTCAAAGGATGTTTCTCAAAAGGTCCAAAAGGATTGTCGGCTATAGCCAGACCGTGCGCTACTGCATATTCATCTCTCTTGTCAGGCCATTTATTATATGCTGCTTTATAATACAAATAAATTTTTCCTTTATAAACAATAGGATGAGGATCCTGACACTGATCCTGATCCCATTCCCCTTTCTTTCCAAATGGAAATATCTGTTTTCCAGTATGTCTCCAAGGACCATCAGGACTATCCGCATATGCCATAGAAGTAGGACACCAGTCTCCTCTCAATCCACTTGGCTCGTTAAATGCCTGAAAATAAAGATAATATTTACCTTTCCACACCAGAATATCAGGTGTAGCGACCGAACGCCAGCCAAGTTCAGGCTTCTCTGGACGAGGTACAGCAACCCCTTGTTCTTCCCAGGTAAATCCGTCTTTACTTGTAGCATACCATATATCACAAAGATCCCAGTCAGTAGAAGGAATTTCATCGGTAGCCTTATCAGCTTTATCAGCGCCTATAGGAAGATACTTTGTATCTCTTTTGGTATACCACATATAATACTTTCCATTCACCTTAATAGGTCGCGAAGGATCTCTTCTTGAAACGGTACCATCACCTCCACGATAATCAAAACCCTTGAGCTCTGTATATTTAAAGGTTGTATACAATTCATTATCTTGAGCTCTCGGAGCTGGATAATCATACATACGTTCCATAGCCGCACTTAAAGGCATAACCGGTTTCTCTTTTGGCAATTTGTGAGGAAAAACTTTCACTTCTTTAACCTCTGTCGTTTCTTTTTTGTTTCATTATTGCAACCGCTAATTATAAGCGATGCAATACATAATGCATTCAAAAATGTTTTCATGATACTTATAAACCTAATAATTTATTCCAAATTTAAATATAATACCGTATTATGATAATAGGCGTTTTTAATAATAATGATGGGTATTTTAAACATATAACGGTTCATAGTGAGTTATATGAATTAATTAAGTATATAGTATCATCTAGACTGTAAACTGCTTACTAAATATTTTGTTTTAAAATAGGTTTTTCATTCCTGTCTAAAGAATAAAGAGAAAAACGATATGTTTTTATTAAGGCTATCTTTTATAAATCCATTAATATTGAATTGCAACCATATGTATTATATCACTTATTCTTCATGTCAATTCAAAGTATTACGTTTTAAAATCTCATTCTTCAATTGAGGTGTCAAACCACGACTTAAATATTCTTCAAGACTATAAGGTACATCATTTTTCTTCATTTCCGGAACATTAACATCAGTGCTAAGATCACAATCAAACCTTAATAAAATAGTATGTGTGGTATTTTTACCCCCAAATATTATAGTTACATATACCCCATGTTACACCTTTGGCTATATCAACATCTGTAAAGCATCTGGGTCATACAAACCTGAAGCCTTTGGCATCATTGTACATATACTACCAATTTTGAAATTAACTCCATCAGCAGCATACTGTATAGTATTATTCTCATGTCCATCAAGAGCCATAATGGAAGCAATACCTTCTTTAAATCTGAACAATTGGGTTTCGTGACCGGAACTTATAACCGGATTTAAGAAATACTTTTCAAAAGGACCGAAAGGATTATCGGCTATAGCCAAACCTTGAGAACGTATAAGACCACCATTTTCCATTCCATTATAGTCTGACTTATAATAAAGATAAATCTTTCCTTTATATACTATGGGCTGAGGATCATGAATAGAATATTGATCCCATTCCCCTTCACTTCCATTTGGTATTACAACCTTATTTAATGGTTTCCACGGTCCATCAGGGGAATCGGAATAAGCCATCGTAACTGGACAATCATCGCCACGTTTTCCGCTCATTTCCGAAAATGCCTGGTAATATAAATAATACTTTCCTTTCCAGACCAATATATCCGGGTAGCCACAGACCTCCATCCAAGTTGCGGTTTAGCAGGACGAACTACTGCCGGACCTTTCTCTTCCCAAGTGAAACCATCTTTGCTTGTAGCATACCATATATCAGACAAATCCCAGTCTGCAGAAGGAATAGTATCATTAGCCAATTTTGCACCAACGGGACCGGATGGAGATTGACGTTTCGTATACCACATGTAATATTTATTATCTACCTTTATAATGCGTGATGGATCACGTCTCGTTACTGTGCCATCTCCATTGTTATAATCAAAACCAGACAAAAGGCTATACTTAAAATTAGTATAAAGCTCATTTTCTTGCGGAGTGGAAGCCCCATAATTATCATAAACACGATTCATTGACTCGCTCACTTTGAAAGATGGCTTTACTTTTGGCATTACATAAGGAAAAGCTTTATCACATTGCTTTTCATCTTTCACTTCACTACATGACATCAATCCACAAATTGGAATAAGAAATAATATTTTTTTAAGTTCATATAAAACTAATTTAACAAGAAGATACTTTTTATTACAAATACATAGAGTAATTTTTTATAAAAGAGGGTGTATAAAATGCCACATTAATAGAGTTTACCACTACTACATAGATTTGCGTCAGAGATAAACCTTAAAATATTGGATCTTTACACGCCCTCTTTAAAAATTTAAGTCTACAAACTAAGATATATAAATACTTAAATCATATACTTAACTTAAAACAGGAACTTTACTTTAATGCACCCTCACCAGCATTTACGCCCCATCCCGGATTTTGATAAATAGTAGATTTATCACCTCCAGTCAACTGAAAATGCTTAGCTGCTATAGGGTCAAGATAATGAGCCATTGCCCATGAATATCCATTGTAATTAATGTGCTTTGGGTTAATGCGATGAGGACAATAGTATCCATCACCATCTTCTGGAGATGAAACATTTTTCTTGTCACCAGAAGTGATAAGCTGAGAAGTTCCATCTTCATTATCATACCAATGTTCCATAACTCCTCCCCAAAGGTTGAAACCTCTTATTATATAAGGTTTATCCATAAGCTGATCCATAGATCTCCAACGCTTCAAATCCATAAGGCGGAAACCTTCTGACATAAGTTCACATCTTCTTTCACGGCGAATATTATACATCACTTTATCTGTAAGAAGTTGTCCTGCAGTATATGCTCCCCAATCACCTTCAGATTCTTTTTTCCATATTGGTAAGGTTTATATTGGCCATATAATTGTTTTCATCAAAATCTACTCCTGCACGAATGCGAATTTTCTTCCATAAATCTAATGCCTTGGTATCCAGATTACCATTCTTCATATAATATGCTTCTATATAGTTAAGATATGCTTCAACAGAACGGAAAAGAGGACAACCATATGAAGAACGGCTTTGTGTTGACTGGTTACCATCAAGAGAGCCATATTTTCTTATGCAATATCCTGTCACATATCCAAAAGCTGTATGAAACAAACGAGGTGCTTCTTCTACAGTTGGACTTGGTGGGTCAAAACCTTCATTTACAATTTTATTAATCTGTCCTGGTATTTTTAGAAACAACTGTAAACGGTTATCTCTGTTTTTCACCAATTCTCGCATATCAACATCTCCCATATATTCACAATCAGTACCTGTATCATATATAGGTCGCCCATCCTTCATCAAAAAGCAATCTACCAACCCCTTAGTTATGCCATGAAAATGATTCCCAGCAACTCCGGCATTACCTGCACCATGAAGAACTCCCAAAGCATCATCATAATCACGCCACAACAAGACTTCATCATATCCGGACAAATCCATATCTGTAAACATATTAAAAAAGGATTTACAGGTTCATCTATACTTTGTTGCAATTGATATGTATTTTGAGTCAATATAGGATGATTATCCGCAACTATTCCGGCAGCATCGATAGCCTGCTGAAGCAACCAATCTACTTCAGCACTTAAAGAACCTGCCTGAAACTGATAATCAGGATGCATTGATTTTCCAGGCCATCCTTCTCCATTTGGTACGAAAGCTGTACCATCAAAGTTTCTCAACCAAGATGCTTCAAATAATGCTACCCTTGACTTAAACAGACGAGCAACATCCTTTGACAATCTGTTCTTTCTGCCATTATCAGGCGATTTATCCATCAAAAGAGTAATAGCATCATCCAAATCTTTTAATATAAATCTCACTACCTCAGAACGTGGTTGACGTTTACTGTCTTCTGTAAGCTGTTCCGTATCCATTTCAGGAACAGATTTTACAATAGGAAGATCGCTCAAATCTTGTAATAACTTAAAATACTCGTATGCACGGAAAAAATGCATCTCACCTATACAATGTTCTATTCTTGTCTTATCTCCTGAGATTTGATTACTTTCATATTTAGGCAAGACTTGGTCGAAAAAATAATTGCAGCTTCTCACTTCCTTAAAATTCCAACTACCATCTTTTTCGGGAACTCTTGTTTCTCCGGGCTTATACAATGGTACATCATCACGATTAATCTTATCATCAGTTTCTGTATCTGAACATATCATAGAAGCCATAGAGAAAGAACTGTGACTCAAAATAGATGTATATCTGTTGGCTGTATATGCCTCAAGATGTTTTTCATTATTCAAATATACTTCGGGAGTAAGATTGCTCTCAGGAGCTCTATCAAGAAAATCATTGCACCCAGCAAGCATAGTAACGAAAATGACTGAATATATAATCTTTTTCATATATTTCTACTTTATAATTAATTATACTTTTTCACTACTGTCCACTAAAAAAATGGACAAGGTTAAAAATTAAATAAATTCGGTTCACTTGAATCATATCGGTCTTTGACATTTTTGAAATTCGATTTGTCGAACAAGTCACTGAGATGTGTTTTGTCAGTCAGAGAAATTCCGAGTATTTGGAGAACTTCATAGATGCTGCGTTCTAATTTCATATCGTGTTGGACTATTGCTACTAAGCAGTAAGTGATTATTGCACAATAGATTTGTATGCGTAAGCGTTTTCCGATGTTCCCCAGAACTTCTTAATCCTGAGGTGTTGTTTTATCCATTTGAAGAACAGTTCAACACTCCATCTGTTTCGATACAGCAATGATATAAACTCCGCAGATGCATCAAGATTATTTGTCAGGAAGATGTATCGTGTACCGTCTTCAGGATTTTCAATGATGAGTTTTCTAAGTTCCTCAGGGTAATCCTTAGAACTTTTATAAACCGTAAAGCATCCGATTACATCCGACACTACACCTTCCGGCAATCTTCGTTTCCAGGTTTTAGGCTTAATCCGTACATTTGTTTTGGCTCGTACAATGAAGAAAGCACCTATACGATTTATCGTATTAAGGTTTCTGAAATCGTTATACCCTCGGTCGAATATATAATGCGCTCCTGATTCGTATGGAATCTCAGGCATAGCCTTTGAATCGTGAATATTGGCAGGTGTAATATGCACAAATGCAGGTACTTCCGCTTCAATATCGTAGAGCGTATGCAACTTTATTCCGCCTTTATATTTGCGAAACTTAGCCCACTCAAACACTGACAGACACAAATCAATCGTTGTAGAGTCAAATGCATAAACATGACCGTCAAGTTCGAATATTTTATTGATTCTACGCTTGCGGCGGGCTTCGGCAATCATGAATGTTGCGTACTCTTCGAAGATGCGGTAGTTACGTTGTTCATTAGCCTTACTAAGATTGCTCCGAGTTACAGACTTCCCGATTCCGAGATGGTAAAGTTTTCCAGCATGGGCTTCCATTGCCACAATCAAATCTCTGAGGCTCTCTCGATTGGATAGCTGACCGAATATCATTGTAAGTAGTTGATTCCAACAGGTATAACTCTTGATATACTTGTTGCCATTGTATTTCTTTTACAATGTATTTGAATTTCTCGTAATCAAGAAATTTCACTAACTGAGAGAAAACGTACTCGTCTTTATACATAACGGTCTGATTTTGACCGCAAAGTTAAATTCAAGTCTCGGGAATGTAAAATCGCTTATAACAAATTGAATTTCAATTATTTCAAAGAACTCCTATGATTTTTTATTGGACACTAATGATACTTTTTAGAATGTTACATTTAGTCCGCAAGACCATGTGCGAGACAAAGGATATGCACTACCCATATATCCACCACAGAGTGTTTCAGGATCAAAGATATCTGAAAGAGAAGTTATGGTAAACAAGTTTTCTCCTGATATAAATATTCTCAGATTCTGTATTCCAGCTTTCTGTATTAATGATTTAGGGAATGTATAACCTAACTGAAGATTCTTAAGACGCATATATGCAGCATTCTGCAAATAACGTGTCTGACATTGCTGATTCTTCAAAGTATTGCCTCCAAACAGCGGACGTGGATAATAAGCGTCCAAATTTTGTCCTAATGGATGTTCAGGATCATCCCTAAAATAATCCGCATGCTCTACAAATGCTGTTGCATCCCACATATTTTTATATGCTCCCCAAAAATATGGTCCATCAACGTAATAATCTCGTTTCAATATTCCCTGAAAGAAAGCACGTATATCAAATCCTTTATAAGAAGCATCCAATGAAAAACCGAATGCATAACGAGGTGTATTATTTCCTATTATCTTAAGGTCTCCCGGATCGTCTGAAGAGTTTCCTCCTTTTGAAATCTTACCGTCACCATTCAAATCTTTATACATAATATCTCCTGCTTGCCACTGACTTCCAATATTATTCTGTCCACCATTAGGCAATGATGCAAGATGATTATTCATTTCTTCATCAGTCTTGGCAATACCTACCGTCTCAAATCCCCAAATTTCTCCAAGCATCTGTCCGGTACGATATGTAGAAAGAAGGTTTGCTTCGTTAGGATAAGAAGTTATCTTTGTTTGAGAATCGGACAAAGATAGACCTATACCATAAGAAAATCCACAGTCAAGTCTGTCTCTCCAATTCACACTGATTTCATAACCTTTAGTCCTTAAGTCTGTATTATTCTGTTTTGGAACTGTAAAACCAAATAAATCTGGAAGTTCAGGGGCAGGTCCTACCATGTCTTTTGTATCGCGGATAAAATAATCGAACGAAGCCGTAAGTCTGCCACTTAATGCACTTACATCAAAACCAAAATTCCAGTTCTTTATGCGTTCCCATGTAAGGCCTGAATATATAAGTGCCGGTTCTGCTGTTGTATTAGGCATTATTCCATTAATCAGATACTTACCACTTGACATATTAAGAGGGACAACACGGTATGTAGGATAATAGTTTGATGTATTCTGATTACCAAGTTCTCCATATGAAGCCCTCAGTTTAAGTGTTCCGAATATATCTGTATAGTCTTCGAAAAACTTTTCTCTTGCTATATTCCAACCTAACGATACAGATGGAAACAATCCCCAACGTTCATCCCCTCGGAATCTTGAAGAGCCATCATATCTCAAGTTTACTTCCATAAGATAGCGTTCCATATAGTCATAATTTATACGACCAAAGAAACCTGCCGTAGCCCAATCCTGATATTTACCTGAAACCATAGGAGAAATTACCTTTCCATCATACGACAATCCGTCTGTTGTATCTATACTTATCATGCCAGGAACAATAATACCGTCACGTCTTAAGGATACGTCACCGAATTCATTTTGTTCCATCTGGAATCCTGCCATAACTTTAAGATTATGAGCCTGATTGAATGTATGCGAATACTCCGAATAAACATTCAGGTTGATATAATTTTCACTGTATCTAGTTTCTTTTTACGTACGATTCTCTACTCACTGGATACTGTGTCTTATTATCAACACCAATATTATAGCTTTGTCTTAATTCATTTGTAGTTTCTGAAGCCTTATTTCTATAGTTAAAATCTACAAAAGTTTTCCAGTTCTTTATCGGTTCAATAACCAACTGATATTGCTGATAAAGCCATTTATCACTCCTATTTGATGATCCTGCCTCTGAAAGGGCGAAATAAGAGGTCCCATTATCTCTAGGTGTAGATGAATAAGGATTACCGTTAGGATCAAAATCTGGAGCAGTCGTCCATTTACCTAAAGTCTTATAAAAATCATCCCTATAAGTCTTTTCAGACAAAATAGTGGGATAGTCAAAATTCTTTGAAATAAATCTGTTTGTAAAGTTAAAACTCAGCCAACTGTATAATTTTGCATTGATTTTTTGCAGTGGCAGTCAGCCTCTCTACTCTATCCTGATTTACAGCAAAGAATCCTCCCGAATTAAGATAATTGGCAGAAACGTAATAATTAAGTTTCTCATTACCTCCTTGTACACTAAGGTTGTGTTCGTGTGTGAAAGCAACGTCTCTATAAACATTGTCATAATGGTCTGTATTGGCAATACCATAAGCATATCCATCACCCCAGAAATTAGGGTCGCCAGGTTGCTTATATTGAGCTTCTTTAATATCGCCTCTCTGATATGCAAGAATATCATCAATTCTCTGCTGTTCAAACCAAACCTTACGTCCCATATTAGTCTCTGCATCATTGAAATAGTGTGCAAAGGTATAGGAGTCCATCATTTCAGGAAGATTGATAGGATTTCTCCAACGGAAGCTGTTATTATAGTTTACTGATGTCTTTCCTTCCTTACCACGCTTGGTAGTAACAAGAATTACACCAAACGGAGCACGAGATCCATAAATCGATGAGGATGTAGCATCCTTAAGTACAGAAATATTTTCTATATCCTGTGGGTTTATAGATGTAAGGTCACCTTCCATACCATCAATCAAGACCAATGGAGCACCTGTAGATCCTTCTCCAATAGTACCTGTACCACGGATATTAATAGACGGAGCAGCATCCATATCAAGACCGGAAGAACTTGTGATATTAAGTCCGGCTATTGTTCCCTGCAACATATCGGAAACACTGTTTACCGGACGGGACTCCAGCACTTCGCTTCCCACTGCACTTACCGCACCTGTCAGATTCACTTTCTTTTGAGTACCGAAACCAACAACTACTACTTCATCGAGAACTTCGGTGTCCTCCTTCATTATAATTGACAGAGTTCTTCCGTCAACTGCCGTAAGCTGCTGTGATTTATAACCTATGTATGAAACTTCAATCAATGAGTTTTCAGGAGCAGTGAAACTGAAATTACCGTCAAAATCGGAAATAGTTCCGTTTGAAGTTCCTTTGACTACAACAGAGGCTCCTATAATAGGCATATTATGTGAATAGAGTACCTTACCTGTAACAGTAATTTTCTTGTCTGATACAGATGACTTTTTGTTTTTTTGTAATCACAATCATCTTGTCCTGTATATGCCAGGTAAGACTCTTGTCAAGCACTTTTGACAAAACATCATCGATAGAGGCATCTGTAAACTTTGCTGATACTTTCTTATCGACATTTACCTCGTCTGTCTTGTAAACGATAGACATACCGGTTTGTGTCTCAACTTCTTTCAGCACAGTTTTCAATGTCTGGTTACTGAATGTTTTGTTAACAGTCTGGGCATTTAGAGTAATAGAAGCCCAACCCAGGGTGACACCAAGTGCCATCCTAAGCAAACGTGTTCGATTAAACATAGTGGTTAAATTTTAAATTAAGTAAATTGTGTTTTTCAATTTATTTTATAATAATACTATTTTCTACTTCTTCATATTCAAAAGGTGTTATCAACTTCAATCCATCAAGAACCTGTATCAGTGTTTCATTATTCCTTAAAGAAAGACTAAATTTCTTGTCCTTGAGTTCATTCCTTTCTATTATTATATCAACCCCATACTTACGTGACAATTTTGTCACCAAATCAGAGAAAGTTATTGCATTGTAATTAATATAGGCGTTTATCCAACCTTCCGGATTATCTTCTCCTATAGATTGACGACTTATCAGTCCGGTTTCTTTATTTAAGATAATATTCTCACCAGGGAAAACTTCGCAAGTTCTGTCATTATAATCTATCTCAGCCTTTCCTTCCAACAGACTGGTAGACGAAATCATATCACCTGCATAAGCAGATACGTTGAATTTGGTACCTTTCACAACTACATCGTACAACTCTGTGGAAACTGTAAAATATGCGCCATCCTGCTTTGTCACTTCAAAATATCCTTCACCATCGAGAGTAACTTTCCGGTTATTTATTGAGTAGGAATCAGGATATTTGAGTTTGCTCCCTCCATTAAGCCAGACTATAGTTCCATCGGGCAATATAAGTTTTGATTTTTTGACCTTTGGGGACCTCACTTATAAAATAGGATACGGGATTATCCTCAGTAAATTTATCAAGAAGGTAAACAGACAATGATAAGATCAGCATAATGGAAGCTGCGATGGAAAGCCACTGGCTGAAGTAAGAATTTGAATGTTTAAAACTTATATATATACGCCTGTCGTGGTCGATCCTGGTAGTTAGCCGATGCCATTTATCATCCAAAGCATGATTCTGCAATCCTTCTGCCATCATCCATTCCCTTTCCCAAGTATGAAATAAAGTTTTATTTGATTCGCTTGCATTAATGAATGCAAACAATTTCTTTTCGTCTTGAAAAGGAATTGTTCCGCTGAAATACTTATATGCAAGTTCTTTTTATATTGTCGTGTGATTCCATAATAATTGTCTTTATATTGATGTAACAATCTATATAGCTTTTACCCTACCCCAAAAAACCTTTTTTTTCTGATTAAATAAAAAAATGACACATTTGGAAATAAAAAACTCCAAATGTGTCACTTTTTTTGTTGTTATGAGAATTATAAAATATGATTCCCAAACAATAAGGAAATAACAAAGAGCGTATCCAGTGACTGTTTCTCCCAAAAAGATGAAATTATTTTCATGGATTTGGAGATATGTTTCTCAACTGCTTTTACCGATATACCTAGTCTGTCGGCTATCTCCCTGTTTTTAAGTCCATGAAATCGGCTGAGGATGAATACTTCGCGCGTCCTTTCAGACAACATTGACACAGCTTTATGGAACAATGACATCAATTCTTTACGGAGAATTATTTCATCTGGGGTTTCCATCATATCTGATGAATACAGACGTTCCTCACCATAATTATCATAAATACTATCTATAGATATATTTTCTATTAGTGATTGGTGCTTTAAATAATTCAGACATGAATTTCTTACCATACAGAAAAGCAATGATGAAACAGAAGAAGACTCAAAAGTATTTCTTCGTTCCCAAAAATTAAGGAAACAATCCTGTATGAGATCTTCTGCCACATCCTTATCGTTTACATAACGAAAAGCATATCTTAGCAAGCGTGGATAAAACTGATAAAACAACTGCTTAAATGCTTGTTCGTCATTTCTTTTGATAAGTTCAAGAATAGCACCTCCATCTATAAACATTTCATGGATAAAATTATAAGTGTTATAGTTCTATTTCCTTATTACCTTCAACCACAAATTCAGACTCAAGATAGTTAGCTGTCTGAGGCAATGGCTGGCCATTTCCTACTGATATACTGAACTTTCCTTCCTCTATTATTCGTCTCAATGAAGGAGTGACTACTGACATTGAAACGGGCTGTACCGAGAGTTCTACTGTCTTGGTCTCGCCGGGCTTCAGATTTATTCTCTTGAATGCGCAAAGCTGTCTTACCGGGGTATCGACGGTAGATTCCATATCTGTTATATACATCTGGACTACTTCGTCCGACTGCATCTTTCCGGTATTTTTTACATCAACCTTTATCTTAAGTTCTTCTCCGGCTTTTACATACTCAGGACATACCAGATTTGAATAGTCAAAAGTAGTGTATGACAGTCCGTAGCCAAAAGGGTACAAAACATCAGAATCCATATAGCGGTATGTTCTGCCCTTCATTGAGTAGTCATCGAAAGGTGGAAGCTGATCCAAAGACTTAACAAAAGTGAGTGGAGTATGACCGGAAGGACTTATTCTTCCAAACAGAAGATCGGCAAAGGCTGTACCACCCTCTTCACCGGGATACCATGCATAGATAAGGGCATCGGCAAGTTCTCTTATTTCGTTGAGCAATACGGGACAGCCTCCTGTGAGAACTACCACGAGCTTGCTCTTGTGGGAATAGCCGTTCTTAGGGTCCTCTATTGTCTGACGAATCTTCTTCAAGAATGACAGCTGTGCCTCAGGTATGGCCAGACGCGGAAACTCACCATGATCATCGGCAGCTATGGCATCCATTCCCTCACCTTCAAGGGCATTGGTCAGACCAAGACATGCTACAACTACATCTGCTTCGGGAGCTTCCTTTGTTGTCCAGTTATTATAGGCTTCCTTTGTCAGCTGAACTCCCGGACGGTACTGGAGAGACATGCCCTTTGGCATGCGTGCTGAAATACCTTCAAGGAAGGTGGTAAGCTGACCGTTCATTCCGAAATAGTTGCCTATCAGAGCATCCTGATTGTTGGCGTTAGCACCAGTTACATAGACATAATGGTCATCAGGACCCAAAGGAAGGGTGTTGTTCTTATTCTCAAGCAACACAAAAGATTTTGCAGCTGCCTCATAAAGCCAGATCACGATGTTCCTTACAGTCGACCTTATCCCATGGTATATTAGCATATGCCACATCTTGCTGATTGTCGAAAAGTCCAAGCTTGAATCTTGTGGTGAGCAAAGTGGTGAGAAGACTGTCGATTGTACTTTCCTTGACAAGACCTTTCTCTACTGCCTTGACAAGACCGCTGTTATAAACCCAACCGCAGTTCAGATTCAAGCCGGAATTTGCAGCAAGAGCTGCTGCATCGGCAGGGGTCTTACAAATGTTATAAGTATTGATGAATCTGCCCAATGCTCCACAGTCGGACGTAACGTATCCTTCAAATCCCCACTGACCGCGCAATATATCGACAAGATACTTACGACTGCCACATGCAGGCTCATCATTGATTATATTATATGCGCCCATTACACTCTCAACATCAGCTTCTTTTACCAATGCCTTGAAAGCGGGGGAGATATGTCTGATACATATCGACGTCGGTAGTATTGGAGAACCATTTTGCATCATGGCTGTAACCGCTATAGGCTGCATAATGCTTGGCGCATGCAGCTACTTTAAGATATTTCGGGTCATCGCCCTGAAGACCTTTAACATAAGCCACTCCCATGGTGGAGGTCAGGAAAGGATCTTCGCCGTACGTTTCCTGTCCCCTGCCCCAACGAGGGTCACGGAAGATGTTTATACTCGGAGAATAGTATGTAAGACCGGTATATTTAGAAAGATTACCACGCTTTCTGGCCATCTCGAAAAGCACACGACCTTCCGTTGATATGGCATCAGCAACTTCGTGTACTAGGGCATCATCAAAAGTGGCAGCAAGTCCTATAGGCATAGGAAATACTGTGGCATTGCCATTACGGGCTATTCCATGAAGACACTCGCTCCACCAGCGGTAGGCCGGAACACCTAAACGGGGAATAGAGTCGGCATCGGTACACATCTGGGAGACCTTCTCCTCAAGAGTCATACGGCTGACCAAATCGGCTGCACGCTCACGGAATGAATAGTTTGTGTCAAGATAAACAGGTACTTCTGCGGCATTTTCCTCTGAAGGTCTGGTATTTCCACTTGAACAACCTATAAACATTAATGAAGCATATCCCATTACAAGAGGAAGAAAATAATTTCTCGGATTCATAAAGACTTATTTATAATTATTATTTCACATTTACCGCATTACCCATTGCAATGAGAACCACTCCCAGCAACATAGCAACAAGAGCAAAATACAATAATCCCTTCGCTTTTTTAGGAGCATCAGCCCACTCTTTAGTAAGAAGTCCGCCTATCACCGCCAGAAGGACAGATACTGTATTATAAATGGCATAACCAACTGTATTGCCTGCCGAACCTAAAGAAAAAGCAGCGTACGCAAAAGATGCAGAAGCAGTATAATTCAAAAATGCCATTACAAATGCCATCCAGAAATTAGACAAACAGTATTCATTCTTAAACAGACCCCACGTCTTATTCTTACACAATTTAATTACAAAATAAGGAATAGCATAAAGAGCTCCGGAAAGATATATAATGAACATTATTGCTATAGCACTCATCCATTCGGGATTTCCCTGTGTTACAACAGCCTCTGTAATAGGAGCATTACCTACAGCGTTTGCCAGACTGAAACCTGTAGCTAAAAGACCACCTATAAGAGCTATGAATATTCCTCGCAAAGTCTTGCCAGACGAAAGTTGTTCCATTGAATCTTTATGTTCCGAACTTTCTTTTCGAAGTATACCGGCACGCCCGTTTGATACTACTCCTATAAGAATGATTATAAGACCTATTATTATATACCATAAAGCATTTTCAGAAGGCAATCCGTCGACAATGAATGGCAAAATAGAACCTACCAATATTACAGAACCTATAAATATTGAGAAACCCAATGAAACTCCTATATAATCTATTGCCTTGCTCCATAGCTGCACTCCCATTCCCCAAAGAAAAGATGTAAGTACCATGAGATAAAGTACATTCGAAGGCAATGATGCGAGAACATCACAAAAATTGTCTATCAATAAAAATGAAGACACCAAAGGCATTACTATCAATGCCAGGAAAAAAACAAAAACCAGGTATTCTCATATTTATAACCTTTAATATATTTCTCAGGCAAAGCATACAAGCCCAACATAATTCCGGCTCCTACAGCCCATAATATTCCATTTATCATAATCTTATTCTGTTAAAAATTAAATTTAAATATTGTATGACTCTCAAATTTCTCACCCCTGTCGGTAAAAACCTTATTTGCATCTTTTAAATTAGGACCATTAGGTACTCTATGTGTCTCACAACAAAAGGCACAGTACTTACCATATTTCTCACTTTCATTTCTTTGTAATGAAGACGAAGTATATTTGGCTGTATACAGGAGCATTCCTTCTTCTGTCGTCAGAACTTCCATACTTACATTACTAGAAGGGCAATTAATCTCGGCAACCTTCTCCGGAACATCAGTAAATCCCTTATCAAACATATAGAAGTGCTCAAAACCATCATTTATCTCATTATGAACCTGACCTATATTCCTTGAACTACGAAGGTCGACGCTGCTGCCAGATATGTAAATAATATTCTTTTCTACACTGCCTGAAGGATTCATTGGCAATACATTACTTGCTGCAACATATGCATTATGGCCTTCTACATTCTCCATAAATCCCGAAAGATTGAAATATGTATGGTTAGTCATGGATAGTGGTGTACGCTTATCTGTATCCGCTTCATATCTGAAACTTAATTCGTTATTATTATTAAGAGCAATGATAACAACCGCTGTTACATTACCAGGGAACCCCTGATCACCATCGGGAGAGAAATACTTCAATGTTATAGAGCTTTCATTTTCAAAGCTATCGCATCCGATAACACCCCATACTTTTTATCAAAACCCTGCACACCTCCATGAAGGCAATGGGTATTGTTTACATTTGCTGAAAGTTTCACGTCATCATAGGACGCATTTTTGAATGGTGGCGCAATAACGGCCAATTGTAGCTCCGAAATAAGGTGCATTAGAAAGAAACTCATCGGAAAAATAGCCTTCGAGGGTGTCAAAACCACAAACTATATTCCTTTTATTTCCATTACCAACAGGCAATAAGACAGACGTAACAGTTGCTCCATAATTCATTACAGAGACTTCTACACCATTATCATTAACAAGTGTATATAATGTGATTTCCATTCCTTCGACGGAGCCAAATCTCTCTTTTCGTATTTTCATATATCATAGTTTTAAAGTTATTAAGTTATATTCTTTTGATAACACCAATGAGGTTATATCAAATATAATGTTTGATATAGCCTCATTGAGAAAAAGAAGATATTAAAGCTTCTTGTATGGTTCAAGCATTTCCCAGTTGAACTCTACTCCAATACCCGGTTCATCTGACGCTATAGCCATACAATCCTGAACTACCAGCGGACGACGCGTATAACGGTCTATCGGAAAACTATGGACTTCTATCCAACCGGCATGTCTCTGTGATGATACAAGACTTACATGCAGTTCCTGCATTCCATGCGAACATACAGTTACGTTGTGTTCTTCAGCAAGTTTGGCTGCTTGAAGCCATCCTGTTATACCTCCACAGTTTGATGCATCAGGCTGAACATATTTCAGTTTGGACTGTTCCATAGCATATTCAAACTCGTGTATGGTGTGAAGATTCTCACCCATGGCAAGAGGCATGCCTGTTGCATCAGTGATTTGAGCGTAGCCTTTATAGTTGTCAGGAATTGTAGGCTCTTCAAACCAGGTTATATCGTATTGCTTGATACGGTTTGCCATATCAATTGCCTGCTCTACTGTCATGGAATAATTTGCATCAACCATAAATGTAATGTCAGGTCCGATAAACTCTCTTACAGCCTTGATTCTTTCAACATCTTCATCAGGATTTTCGCGACCAATCTTTATTTTAACACCATTGAAACCTGCTTTCAGATAGCCATCGATATTCTTCAGAAGTTTGTCCAAAGGGAACAGAAGGTCTATTCCTCCACAATATGCCTTACATTTGTTTGAAGCTCCACCAGCCATCTTCCATAATGGCTGACCGGCATGCTTACATCTTAAATCCCATAAAGCTATATCAACTGCAGAAATTGCGAATGAAGCAATACCACCTCTACCAACATAATGAATATGCCATTGCATCATGTCGTAAAGCTCTTCTATATTGTCTGCATCCTTTCCTATAAGTGCAGGAATCAGGTCATTGTCAATCATGGCCTTGATTGAATAGCCTCCTTTACCACCGGTATAGGTATAACCAGTGCCTTCCCTTCCGTCTTCTAATTTTATTGTCGCTGTTATTAGCTCAAAATAGAAATGATTTCCATGCTTTGCATCGGCAAGTACCTCATCCAATGGTACTTGAAACAATTGCGTTTTAACAGACTTAATAATATGTGACATCTTATTATTCTTTATAACGGATATAGAATGTTTTCTTCTCAAGATACTGTTCGAAACCATACTTGCCATCTTCACCGGCAGCTCCACTCAGCTTGTAGCCATTGTGGAATCCCTGATGCAATTCACCATGAGGACGGTTTACGTAAATTTCTCCGAACTCAAGATCGGTATTTAACTTCATGACACGGTTAAGATCATTAGTAAATACCATAGCGGCCAAACCGTATTCGCAATCGTTAGCATAATTGATTACTTCATCATAGTCGGAGAATTTCAGAACAGGGAGTATAGGTCCGAAAGACTCTTCGTGTACGATTGTCATATTTTGTTTCACATCAGTAAGAACTGTAGGTTCAAACCAGTTACCTTTCTGGAATTGCTCACCTTCAGGAACTTTACCTCCACATGCCAGTGTCGCTCCTTCTTTCAAACTGATTTCTACAAGCTGTTTCATGTGTTCAAGCTCATTCTTGTTGACCTTTGGTCCCATATCAGATGTTGGATCGAATGGGTCGCCAACCTTAATCGCTTTAACTTTTTCCATGAATTTAGCCATAAATTCATCATATATCGACTCGTGAAGATACAGGCGTTCATTACATGTACAAACCTGACCACAATTATCAAAACGAGAAGAAAGTGCCGCATCAACAGCCGCATCAATATCAGCATCATCGAATACGATGAAAGGTGCCTTTCCTCCCAACTCCAACTGAACATGGATAATATTCTTAGCCGCAGAACGGTAAATGGCCTGACCTGCCGGAGTACTACCAGTCATAGTGACCATTTTGGTAATAGGATTTTCAACCAAAGCTGTACCCATAACTCTACCTGAACCGGTAATAATATTGAGAACGCCATCAGGAACACCAGCCTTTTTGGCCATCTCACCCAACATCAATGTTGCAATAGGGGTTTCAGTAGTAGGTTTTACAACAATTGTATTACCAGCTACAAGAGCAGGACCTATCTTTCTGCCTGCCAAAGCCAATGGGAAATTCCATGCTGTAATTGCCACTACCACACCACGCGGAATTTTCTGAATCATAAGATGTTCATTAGGATTATCTGAAGGGACAATATCGCCTTCTATCCTTCTTGCCCATTCACATGCATATGCAATAAAAGAACAACAAACATCAACTTCAAACTGAGCAACCTTGAACAGTTTTCCTTGCTCTGTAGAAATCATTCTGGCAAGTTCTTCCTTATTTTTCTTTATTTCTTCAATAAAGGCATAAAGTATTTCGGCTCTTCTTCTGGCTGTTAGTTTTGCCCATGATTTCTGAGCTGCCTGTGCTGCCTGTAAAGCAAGATCGGCATCTTTCTCATCACCGTTTGCAACCATTCCGACAACTGAGTCGTCTGAAGGATTATAAACTTCAGTATATTTTCCATTTAATGGTGCGACCCACGCACCATTAATATATTGCTGATATGTCTTCATAAGTATTTCAAAAAAATAGTATTTATAACAATATTATCTACCCATCCAGCCACCGTCAACCAGCATGATTGTTCCATGCATATAAGCAGAAGCTTCTGAGCAAAGGAATACCACCGGACCACCGAAATCTTCAGGAGTACCCCAACGTCCGGCAGGTATACGAGTAAGAATCTGCTCAGAACGTACTGAATCTGCACGCAAAGCAGCTGTATTGTCGGTAGCAATATAACCAGGAGCAATAGCGTTTACATTTACACCTTTACCAGCCCATTCATTAGCAAAAGCCATAGTCAACTGACCAACAGCACCTTTACTTGCAGCATAACCCGGTACATTTATACCTCCCTGGAAGGTCAACAAAGAAGCTGTAAATACAATTTTACCATTGCCTCTTGCCACCATATCCTTTCCGATTTCACGTGTCAGAATAAACTGAGCTGTTTCATTTGTAGCAATAACCTTATCCCACATCTCGTCAGGGTGTTCGGCTGCCGGTTTGCGCAATATAGTACCTGCATTATTAATCAAAATATCAATTACAGGGAAATCAGCCTTAACTTTATTGATAAAATCATACAATGCGTCTCTGTCGCTAAAGTCACAAGTGTATCCTTTAAAGTTACGACCCAAAGCCTTAACTTCTTTTTCAACTTCGCTACCTTTTGGCTCCAATGAAGCACTAACACCGATAATATCAGCACCTGCAGCAGCCAAAGCTACTGCCATACCTTTACCTATTCCTCTTTTACAACCTGTTACAAGAGCTGTCTTGCCCTTCAAACTGAATTTATTTAAAAGTCCATATTATTATTTAGTTTAAAATCATTAATAATGTAATTTGTCACTTGTTAATTTATTATTTACCCTTGGCAGTCTACCAAATATTTCATTCCACTAGGATTGCTTACGATTTCTTCGAATAATGACTGTATATTTGTCAAAGGCTGAACATTAGAGATGATGTTTTCCAACGGAAGAACTTTCTGATTAACCAAATCAATAGCTTTTTCATAATCTTCATATTCATAAACACGAGCTCCCATGAATGTAAGTTCACGCCAGAACATCATCTTCAAGTCTACAGGTCTTGGTTGAGCATGTATAGCAACACCTACTATACGGGCACGCAAACCGGCAATTTCTGTCATAGCGTTAACCGTACTCTGAACACCGGCAACCTCAAAGACGACATCAGCCAAAGAACCGTTGCTTATTTTCTTGACATATTCCAACAGGTCTTGTTCAGCTGGACTGATTACATCAAATCCCATCTCTTTAAGAAGCTTTATTCTTACAGGATTAACTTCAGAAACAACAATCTTTGCACCTGTTGTTTTTGCTACCATTGCCACCAAAGCTCCGATTGGACCACCCCTAAAACTACGGCAACTTCACCGGCTTTCAATCCGCTACGACGAACATCATGACAAGCTACAGCCAAAGGTTCAATTAAGGCTGCAAGTTTCAGGTCGATATCATCCGGAAGTTTGTGTAAAGTGAACGCCATAATGTTCCAATACTGCTGCAACGCACCTTCGCTATCAATACCAATAAATTTAAGTTTTTTACAGATATGGCTCCAACCTTTATCAGAAGCATCTTCAAGACGATTATCGAGAGGGCGAACAACTACTTTATCACCTACTTTATATCCTTCTACACCTTCCCCTATAGCATCAATTACTCCTGACATTTCGTGACCGATAGTCTGCGGGATAGAAACACGGCTATCCATATTACCATGAAAGATGTGAACATCACTTCCACATATACCACAATAAGCGACCTTAATTCTAACTTCGCCTTTAGCAGGTGCAATTAATTCCTTTTCTTTTACAGTGAAGGTTTTATTTCCTTCATAATAACTTGCTTTCATTTCTTTATAATTTAAAACATTTAACTATTTAGCTTTTCCAAAACCTTTGGCTACAGGAACTTCAATTTCACTATTATAATTCTGTCCATCTGTCTGAATCATGGCAGGATAATATCGGTAATAATTTCCGTTAGTATATTTGTGCAATGACTTGGACATCTTTTTATTCATTTCATTAAACTGTTTAGTAGCTTCAGCCTGATCGCCAATCAAGAAGAAATATTTATTTGTTGAGATTTCTTTACCGCCCTTGTCTGTCAGTGTGAGTTCAACATGGAACATCTTCTTAACTGTAGACAGAACATTATAACTGATATCAGTGAGTTTAAATGCACAATTCTCGCCTATCTTACTTACCTTGTAGTCAGCCTCTTTAAGAACATTACCCACATCGTCTTTTATACGGATAGTAACATTTGAGTTCTTATATTCTTTATAAAGGTCGTTAACTATCCATATTGCACCTTTGAAGCTTTCATCATTATGCCATCTGCGCCTTGTGAAATCAAGACATACAAGCAATGGCTGATAGGCTCTCTTAACAAAATCGTACGATCTCTTAGGCTGTTGGTAGGCATCTACAATACCCCACTTCATGTCAGGCCAGTAAGTTATCCAATGACAAAGGGCTATTCCGCTAAGTCTTGGTTTCTGACGTCGGAAGAACTCTACACCATTCTGGAATATTACACCTTGAGCATCCTGAGTAGCATCTACAAACTCCTGCAATGTCCCATTGGAACGTTCTTCACCGAATGTATCGAAGTTTTGCATCTTAAGCTTATCCAAATCAGCCCAATGATGTCCCCAGCTCAATCCGGGAGGCCACATCTCAGCTTCAGGAATGAATTTCTTGAGACTCTCTACATTGGGTACGGAGGTTATGGCAAACTCCGGTACGATAGGGTAATCCTGCTTTCTGTACCAATCCTCCATCAGCCATCGGCCCATTGAATAGAAATACGCCAATGCATGGGTTGCCTCCTTAGGTTTATAACCGGCCTCTTGCGAAGCGGCACATGTTAGAGGAGAATCGGGGACATAAGGCAATGGAAGATAATGCTGAAGGGTATCACCCAATTGCAACAGAAAGTCATTGGCAAACTTAACATCTCTGGTTCTCAAGAAATATTCCTCGCCTCCTTCCATCATTATGAGCGATGGATGATTACGACGTTCTATTGCTACACTCTTGGCTACCTGCAATACTTTCTCTACATAGGATTTTTCCATTGGAATATTACCGGAACCCAATGGCAACATATCCTGCCATACCGTTAGACCTAATGAATCGCATATCTCATAAAATTCAGGTATTTCAGGATTATGCCAGCCAAATATTCTGATATTATTCAAATTGGCTTCCTTGGCCAAAACAAGAAGTTTCTCGTATGTTCCGGGAGCTGTACGACCCACAAATATATTTGGTGTGCCTCCCCAGCATGCTGAACGGATAAAAACAGGTTTACCATTTATAACTGTTGTACGTGGAAAACTTACATCAACACCCTTCTTAAAACCTGGATTCCATGCCGAGGTTACCTCTCTGATACCAAACTTAACCTCCTTATAATCGTGTCTCACACTTCCGTTTTGAGCGGAAACTCTGGCTATGTACAGATTCTGCTTTTACCCATATCCCATGGCCACCACAATTCAGGTTTGCCAACATGGAAATTCTTCTTATACATATGTTTGCCGGGAGGTACTGTCTGTTTGAACTTGACCAGAATAGGTTTCGACTCAAAATTATATCCCTGCACAGAAGCTGTTATATCCATCGACATTGGTTCGCTTGAAGTATTTTCAAGCATTATCTCCATATCCACATCAGCACTAGAGTTCTTGTTTATCCTGGTACGGGCATAAACATCGTCTATCCTAACCTTACCGGATGTCACAAGTCTCACAGGACGCCAAATTCCGAATGGAATCAGGTCTCGCCAATAGTCGCCGAACCATGGAGTCTTCAAACCGCCAAGTTCTGTATTGATATGAGTAGGAGGATTAAGCTTGACAGTAAGCATATTAGCACCGCGGCGCGCATCCTTACCTATTCTTAAGTAGTCTGTTACTTCAAAATTGAATTTCTCGAACGCTCCGTCATGCCTTCCCAAATAATGTCCGTTGAGCCAGACATCGCAGCTATAGTCAACACCGTCGAATTCAAGACGGATATACTTGTTCTTTACATCCTCTGTAACATAAAACTGTGCTGCATACCACCATTCATAGTGCTGAACCCACTGTGCTTTAACTGAGTTCCTGCCAAAATAAGGATCGTCTATGGCTCCGGCTTTCCACAAATCAGTGTAAACATCGCCGGGAACTTTAGCAGGATTCCAAACCAATGTCTCAATATCCTCAGGGAAAATTTTATGGATTCCCTGCTTTTCACCTTCACCAGGACGCATCATCTTCATTTTCCAATTATAACCGCTCAAGTCTTTAACAAGCTGGTTGTTCATTGAAAATGATTCGAAGCCCGGCTGCGCATTTGAATATGCAATACCAAGCATAATCAAAAGCGCAGACAAGATATTTCTCTTCATAAGCTATTATTTTCGCTTTGTTGATTCACCAATTGCAGTATGAGTCTGTTTAGTCCATGTTTCAAAACGCATAATGCATTGATAATTATAGGTAATGTATTGATGAGTCAATCCCCAACGCAATATTTCAGTAGGTTCCTTATCATTATCAGCACTTCTGTTCAGACCAATAGCATGAGGTGCTCCTGGTATAACGGACATTATCTCGAAGTTTATGCCGTCTGGCGACCACTGCAAGGTATTCTTTTCCGGTCCGTCTGTTGTAATCAAAGATGCTATACCTCCTTTATAAGGCCATACACATATCTCGTGTCCACTATTGCTTATAGGATTATACTCTGATTTGGTATAAGGACCAAGTGGATTATCGGCTATAGCTACACCATGTTTGATTTCTCTACCTCCCCAGGTAATTTCCTCACCCATTCTTTCACCTTTATAATAAAGATAGAATTTACCATTGTATGGTATGATACATGGATCATGCACTTTATGACTGTCAAAGTCACCTTTAGCTTTTTACTTTAAATCTATTATCCTCTTCTCCTTCCCAAACGCCATTGTCGGATGGGGTAAGAACCGGCTTATCAGTCTTTTTCCCACGGACCATCAGGAGAATCAGCCCATGCCATAGCAACATTTTCCTTAACTCTAACTGTGTATGGCGATTTAACAGTCTGGTAACAAAGATAATACTTACCATTCCACTGCATAACTTCAGGAGTGAAAACCGATCTGTCATCGTATGCTCCTTTTTTCACCTCTTTTAACAGCCACACCTTCTTCTTTCCAGGTAATACCATCCTTACTTGTGGCATACCATATATCGCATCTGTCCCATGGAAAAACCTTTTCATTTTCAACATCCCCGGCAAATCCCTGAGTTTCACCATAACTTTTTGAATACCATACATAGTACTTGTCTCCAACCTTAATCATAGCACTTGGGTCGCGTCTAACTATACCTTCCTCATAAGCCAAATCACCTTTTAAAGGCATCATCTTATATTCAAAGAACCACGAATTGTCACGCTGCGGCCATTCCATGGCACGTTTCATCGCAGCACTTAATTTATTTCCTTTGGGTATTCCCAAAGAATCCGCTTTACGCTGGTCATAAGCACTATCATCAGTAGACACTGTAGCAGAAGGCTGGTTTACACAGGAGGCAAACAACGCTATACCTCCCACTATTGTTAATACATTCTTCAGTAACATAATTATTATAATTAAATCATTTAACTTCAACCTTTAAATCATTTGAACTAATGCTGCCAGAATTTGCATTGATGTTCAGAATGCCGGCCTTGTCCGTAGCCTGCAACACTAGCAATGCTCTTCCTTTATAGGTTTTTACTGTATTTGATTTATAGTTTAAAACATTCAGATGATCGCCATTTTCCACACCCAATAATCTGTAATTGCCACCAATATTAAATGTTATTTCCTTTTCTTCCCAAGAAATATTTCTTCCGTTCCTATCAATCAATTGTGCAGTAACATGTATCACATCCGTATTATTAGCATCAACTGCAACCTTATCAACTGATAGCTTAATTGAATTTGTTTCTTTGGTGGTATAAATTGCAGAAGTTGTTTTCTTACCGTTCTTTTTACCTTTAGCAACTATATTTCCATCTTTAAAATCTACCGACCACTTATAGATATGATCCTCAAAATCTTTCAGGAAGCGTTTTCCTAAGGATTTGCCATTCTGGAATAGTTCTATCTCATCGCAGTTTGAATATATCTCCACAACAACTTTTTCACCTTTAGTATAATTCCAATGACTGTTTACATCCTCCCAAACCCAAAGTCGTTGAGTCCAAGGCTTTTTAGGATCCTTATCAGTAAACTTTCCATCCTTTTCAACATAAGAAGACTTGTTGGCTGTCTGAGAATAGATAGCAATAAATGGCGCATCAGTCCAAAGTGATTTCATCATATGGAAAGAAGGTTTTTCAAATCCTGCCAAATCAAGCAGTCCACATCCGATAGCTCTTTGTGGCCATTCTCTACCTTTTGTTCCAACTTCTCCTAAATAATCTACACCTGTCCATATAAACATACCAGGGATATAGTCACGTTCGATAACCGCTTTCCATTCATGCCACTGACCGAGATTTTCAGTACCCATTGCAGGTTTGTCAGGATAATTCTTGTGGGCATAATCATACATTACTCTTCTATAGCTGAATCCGGCTACATCAAGAGCATCAATATATCCTGTCTCATAACTTATAGAAGGAAGTATACAATTAGCTGTTACCGGACGAGTTGTGTCCATCTCACGAGTCCATGCTGCCAGTTTCTTCGCTGTGCGACCAATATCATAAGTCTGCTTAGGCTGTTTAGCCCACTCTTCCCTGATTCTCTGAGTTGAATAAGGAGGCTGGTTCCAGAAATATCCACCACCGGCATCTGCACTAAAGAAACCTGTTGACTCCTTACATCCTTTATAAGTCCATTCTATTTCATTACCAATACTCCACTGAAATATACATGGGTGATTTCTACTTCTAAGCATTACATTCTTAAGGTCTCGTTCGGCCCATTCCTGAAAATATTCGCAGTATCCTCTTGTTATATAATCAATGGACTGTTCATCCATGTTTAATCGCTTATCTTTTGGATAATCCCATTCATCAAAAAATTCTTCCTGAACAAGAAATCCCATTTCATCACAAAGCTCCAGGAAAGCATCTGCACCAGGATTATGTGACAAACGAATGGCATTACAACCACCATCTTTTAAAGTCTGTAATCGTCTTCTCCAAACATCTTCAACCAATGCAGCTCCAATCATACTTGCATCATGATGAAGACAAACACCTTTAATCTTCATGTTCTTTCCGTTGAGGAAAAATCCTTTTTAGCATCAAACTTTATACTTCTAATACCAAAAGGAGTTTCTTTTGTATCAACAACGTTACCATCTACAAGAATTTCGCTCTTTGCAAGATACATTGAAGGAGAATCAACATCCCAAAGGGAAGGATTTGATATTTCTACCGACTGGTTGATTTTCATTTCCTTTCCTGCCTCTATCAAAAAAAGATGTCAGTTTCTCGCCTACTTTCTTATTTTTGGAGTCAAAATAAGAAGTTCTTACTTCACCTGCTCTTGGTCCGGAATAGTCGTTCTTGACCCTTACCTCAATATTTACGGTTGCTCTTTCAGAGGAAACTACAGGTGTAGTTACAAAAGTTCCCCAAACAGGAATATGCAACTTATCAGTAAATATCAACTGAGTTTCTCTATAAATACCCGAACCGGTATACCATCTGCTGTCTGCATATCTGGAATGGTCAATTCTGACAGAAATTCTGTTTTCTTGTCCTTTCGGATTCAAATAATCTGAAATGTCATAAAAAGAATGGAGAGTATCCATATGGATGGAATCCTAATTTTCTACCATTTATCCAACATTCAGAATTATTGTACACCCCATCAAAAACTATATAGCATTTCTTATCAACGAAATTGTCGGGTGTATCAAATGTTTTACTATACCAACCAATTCCACCTTTAAGGAAACCGGTGCAACCTTCCGCTGTAGACTCAAAAGGAAGATCAACACTCCAATCATGGGGCAGATTCACTGTTTTCCACGAAGACGGATTATAGTTTACAAATGAATAACAGGCAGAATCAGAAAGTGTAAACTTCCACCCGTTATTGAAATCGGAATTATTATTTAACGCATAAGCGTTGGTAAAAAGACTGGTCAGAAGAAGACTGACAGTTACTAAATGTTTTCTCATGGTTTTAAAATTGAACATTAGTATTTGATTTTCTGATGCAAATAAAAAATAAAGTATTGATATGGATGATGGGAGAAATATTAAAAAAACATGGTGTTTTTATATGCATGGTATTTAAAAACCAGAAATAATGTAAATGAGAACAGTAATTACTATATAATATTGTGCTTAAAAATTACATCCTAATGGACAGGATACAAAACCAATTCAACAATAATTTCGCAGTCATAAAAATGATTTCTAACAATCCTAGTAGAATTCAAATTATTAATGCGAAAATTTTTTATAATCAATCTATTCCATCATATCGCATAAGTTACTCAGAAAGAAAATATACCTATCATTAATAATTTAGGTTTCTGTAAACTTTGTACTTCATCCCAAGTAATCTTCTCTTACTCCCACCACCCCTTTAAGGTATGTCGCTAAAGTTCCTTATCTACCCAGAGTATAATCGGTATAACTCGTTTTTCTATTGTCTTTCATTGGTCTTTTCTGCTGTCCGCTTCCTCATTTATCGGTGTTCCCCCATCTAAGAGCCTTTCTTTTTATACGGCAAAGGTATATGGTCGTGGTGGAAATGAAAGAGTTCCGGCCTGCAGCCTTTGCCCTGAAAAAAATAACGATGTTGTCTGCGACTGCCCCAACATTTTTTTCGTTCAAAACTTTTCTAATTCCACTCGCCCGTACCTAAAGAAGCCGTAAAAAAAAGGCTCAAACTCAGATGGGGAATGATTCTCAATCTAAAAAAAAGTCAGCGGACAAAAAAAAGACCAAACCAAGACAAAGGTTTTCAAAAAAAAGGTCTAAATCTAGCTGAAGAATAATTCAAGTTTTTAACCCTCTAAAGCATACGGATATGAGAAAAGGTTTCGAAGTTAACGGCGATTACAGACTGATGGACAGTTCAGAACTTGTGTATATTCTTACCAACAGCGCAGTGATGGTAAACAAGGTACAGGAAAAGGAAGTGGTTTATGGCGAAGAGTGCAGCTTTGAGGATGTCCTGGCGAAAATGACCCCAGGAAAGCGCAATCTCGTTATGGCAGGTGTGGAGCTTTACAAACGCTGCAACTCAAACAAGAACCAAAGACCGGTTATCAGACAGAGTACAGACATTTATGACTATATGCAGCCTGTTTTGGGAGATAACAAGACCGAAGAATGTTGGGCTATCTTAATGAACTCATCTGCAAGAGTTATCAAGAGAATACGCATTTCTTCCGGTGGGCTGAACACATGCCTGATTGATATAAGGGTACTGCTTAAAGAGGCTATTCTTTGCGAGGCTACCTCATATATCCTTTCCCATAACCATCCGAGCGGAAACAAAAACCAAGCACAGAGGATGATAAGCTGACCCAATCGGCAGCAACGGCAGCCAAGACACTCAATATCCGAATGCTTGACCATGTTATCATCTGCAATGATTCTTACTACAGTTATGCAGATGAAGGCAGACTCTAAGTGAACCGAGTAGCACAACCTTCAAAAAAGGTTGTGACTACTTTTTCAAGAAAAAGTAGCAAAACAATTAAATGACATACATTATGAAGTGGATTGAAATGATGGTTAAGAAATTGACCGCAAGATATATGAGCCTGAACCGTCAGTTTAAGGTACAACGGCATACCATTGTGTGCCAGAGCGGTATGGAGGACTATGTGAGTGTAACGATAGACCATACGGAATCCTTTAGCTTTGACTTCTGGACAAAGGAACTTACCTGTGAGTATGGCAGCAGATATTTTGAGGATGTCTCGGAAGCATTCAGAAATGTGTACGGAAATATTACCATTGTCAATAACTCTAAATGACTGTATTATGGAAAAGAACTATGAAACTTTGCACATCACGTTCAGAAAGCCTCTTGCTGAAATAGACAAGGAGTTCGAGGAAGAAAAGGAAATGTTCGGTGTAGAGAGCTTAAAGGAGTTCATAGACGGATATGAATCTTCAAGGTTCACTCAGATAAGCGAAACGGAAGCTATTATCACTTCTGAATACAACATGAACCATATTGTTGACTGGATAGAGAGGTTTGCCGAAGATATGGTTTTTTTTCTTAATCTGATTATGTAACATAATCAAAATAGTATTAATTATCAAAATTTACCGATATGAACACAACAACGATACATCCGGCAGAAGCATATCTCCGTAACCCCAACAACCCATCTTCACTGTACGTAAAAATCAACGGTAAGCGCAGAAGGCTTTTTATCAATCGTCAGGAAGGAGTGATAGGTATAATCGCAGAGAGAAAGAAAAGGAAAGGCTATAGGTTTTATGATTGGGCATCCATTCAGGCTGTTTATTATCCGACCGGTGAGGATGATAAGGAAACCGTCAGAAAAGAGGTCTTGAAATACAAGAAGCTGGCGCGGCTGGCTTCACATACCAATGCCTGGCTAAGACAGATTGCAGACGCAGATCCGGAGAAGTCACTGTATGAAAACCATATCACGACAGGAACCACCATTGACGGAAAATGTATCAGATTGAGCACCATTGAAAAGTATTGCGGCTGCATGGTGATGGAGTGCTTCAGGAAGCCTTCAAAAAAGAAGTAGAAGTATTCAAGCTACAGGTTTGACTTTTGCGGCTATGACGGCACACTCTGGTGCGAACCTCGTGAGGACGGTGACATGGCAGCTGGTTTTATGAAGGAATACCGAAACACCGGGAACGGCTATTATTATCTGCTTATCAATGACAATACCATGATAGGCTATGACATTGACTGACTCTTTTTCCTATCCTTTGTATCAAGGTATAAAGGATAGGGTATAATTAACAATTATACAACACTTTAATTTGTTATCATATGAAACCGGAAGTAATTATTCAGCAAGGCTTGAAAAGTGCCAATATATTGCTTAAGAATGCACAGAAGAGAGCAGCAGAACTTGACCATCTGAAGGGAGAGCTTGTTATAATCACAGATGCAAACGGCAAGACCTTCAAAGGTTTTTTCAGGAATGTAGAGTTTGTCATCTTGGACAACAGGATTACCGCCATATATACAGTCTGCCATATTCTTGAATGTAACGGCTTTATAATGCCATCAGAACATACGGACGAAGTATATGATGCTGTGTATATACGCAAGACATCCTATAAGAACTACAGATATAAAGTTTAACCCTATAAATCATTTTGATATGATAAGAAAAATTTCGCCTTATACAATCGCTTCAAACTGTACTGACCTTACTGACATCCGTGACGGTATCAATGAAATTCAGGATGAAATGAAAAGGCTTGTTTCGGAAGGCAAGAATGTTCCGTCATTCTTCTACTCCAGATTATCTAAACTCCAAACAAAGAGGAAAAAAATTGAACAGAAAAACCATATCCACATGAATGTGACCATCCGTTTCTTTATAGACGAAGAAATGCTTACAATGGCTGTACGCCATTGCTTGCACTCAAGATAGAGCCTTCTTTTCCGAATGTAAAGAAAGCCATCAGGAATGCAGTCTGAACAATGGAAAATCCATAATTGATTTCCCGGAAGCCTGGGGGATGACCCTATGGATGTAAGTCAGGTTGAGGTTGATAAGGCTTTGCAATTGCTTAAGCCTACTTTCGGTTTATAATATTATTACTTCAAGGGGGAGATATGATTTGTATTGGTAGTGTAAAATAAACTTTGTTACGCATTATTTTTCTCTATAAAACTCATCGGTCGGGGAAGAGACCGTAATTCAAACTGTGTCAATCCTAAACAAGCCTGATTATCTCAAATTTTACTTTCGGATAAACACCTGAAAATCAGATGTATTCGAAGTAATATTTAACTAAATAAATGACAAGTTAAAGGGTTGACACAGCTCTATTTACGTAGCCACTTATTGATATGATGAAAACACTCCAAGAAAAGTTTAGAAACCCTTAATTTCATACACCCTCTATAATAATGACATCCAATAATTTAAATTATCTTTCTCTATGGCTTGACCAGGCAATCCTATCTTGTTTTGGTTCTTCTTCAGATTCCGTGCTGTTTCATGTGCTAAATCCATTAATTTTAGCAAACAGTAATTTTATGTTTGCTCTGTTATACATTTGTCTTTTGATTGCCTTTAATTTATTAACCGTACCTTCCAGTACTGCGTTGTTCCAGGAATAATCAATAGCTGCCTTTACCGCTTTCTGGTCGGATTTTATATATTTGGCAAACCCTCTGATAGCTTCGGATTTTGCATCTTCCGCCCTTTCGAGCCAGCCTTCCAATGGATTCAGGGATTTTCTATTAAGAATTTCTCTGAACTCTCTCGCAAGTTCTATTGCCTGTTTGGCCCGTTTGATCTGATAGAGTTTCTCAAGTTCTTCCAACTTTGGTTTTCCGGTAAGTATAAAGCGTTGGATAGTCTTTTCTTGATATACGGTTTTCTTTTATTTTCTTTGCAATGTTTCTATTCTCTTTTTTTATTTCTTTCTGCTGGCTATTGATACTGTTTCTCAGTGTTTGACTGACTCGTTTTATAGCCGATGCTGAAAGCTTGTTATCCATCCTTTTAACTAACTGGTTCACCTTCCAGCATCCCATGGAAAACTCCAGAGCTAACTTATCAATAAATTTAAAGATTAATTTCTGTTCATCGCTCATGTAGTCTTTACGCGTATGTTTGAATAATAATTTCCTGACTTTTTCTGTATGCATATTATATGCTTGTGCTATCTGGTAGAAAGTCTTTCCTTCTCTGTATGCATTATCCGCTTCTATAAAAATTGAAGTTTCTCCCGATGTCTTTGCTCACCCAGGTTCCAGAAATCCTTCATAATTTCTGTTTTACATTCCTGTACGGTTGGGAAGCTATATGTTTTCTTCATTCCCCAAAAGCTGCGTAGTAGCTCGGAAAACTCATCGGCCAGCATATCAAGCATTTTTTTGATCAGATGAAACTTGTCACTTATCTGAATTGCACCCGGCAGGCAACGGCTTACGGCATCGGCATAAGTGGCAGATCCGTCTCTGGTAACAAACTGTATTTGTTGGTTTTCTAATAAATAGTTGTCCAACTCTTCACCCGAACGACAGTCCAGCAGCGCAATGGTCTGATGGCTATGTTGATCGACAACCACACTCATATAAGTGTGCCCTTTCTTTTTAGCCGCGTCATCGATTCCTATAGCTGTAGCATGGGAAGTCGGAAGATTCCGGTCAATACTGCGTAGACAAGTGGAAGCGCTACAAGAGATATGCTGAAGCCCCAATAAGTATGAAGCGATACGAGAAGTCGTTTTTAAAGATACAGAAGTAATTCTGTCTAAAACTTCCTGGGTTTTTCGTCCATAACGGGGAGCTATACCGGGTAAGGATTCGCTGAAGGTGCGTACACAGTGTTTGCAACGAAATCTACGGGCTTTTACAAGAAGAACAGTACTCATGTTAAAGCTTTCAGACCCCTGAATATGACGGAAATAATAACTATGTACGTGTTTTGTTCTTCGCCCGCAATAAGGGCAAGCGGAAGTCTTGCGGGTACTGGATAAATGAACCACCACTTGATTTTCATGTACCGTCAGATGTTCCTGCTTGAAGCCAGGTACAGCAAGACGGATGGAAACAATGCTAAACTTTTTATTAGATTGAATATTGTTTAATGATTCTTTTTCAGTACTTTTGTCGAAGGCGGATATGTTTGGATACATAGTAACTAGAGGCTTTGGTCAGCTATAAAGTTACTAAAAACAGGCATATCCGCTATTTTTATTACGATAAAATCTATTGATTTATATGCAAATTATAAATTAAAAACAAGATAGATTTTAAAATAAAACAGCACGGAATTTGAAGAAGAACCCTTGTTTTCTGCTGCCTGTAATACCTTTTGCTGCTGTTCTTTTGTTAGACTTAAATAATTATTCATAAGCTTCTGTTACTATATTCCTTATTCATTCCGGCATTAAACTTAAGTCTTTCATAACTTCACTCTTTGGCTCATTCTTCAGTAACTCCCGTATTCTTTTTTATGACGGTCTGTTCTATATTTATTTTGCCAAGAGATTTAAGGGCGAATGTTATCAGCATGGCTAATTTACTGGTGAAAGAAAGATTCTTAGGTGTCGTTCTTTTGAAAGTTATCTTTCTTCCATTGTATAACTCCAAATGTCTTGCTGAACCATCAGTCATATATACACAGTTCAATGGAATCTGTGTAGATAAACCAAGAACATGCTGTGCGTAAGAGCCTGTCGGGACAATCCTTGCGTGGTCTCTTTTTGCCAGACTTCTGACTATTTCATCCGAGGTAGGCATAATAATACCAAGACCAAGTTCTTCATCAATTTGAGGATAGCAATAGATTCCTTAGGCCACCCCTGACAATCTTTTCGTCTTTGCATAACCTTGTCAATGATTGCCTGATTGCATCAGAAGTGCCCAAATCCAAAAAGTCATCAGGGTAAAAATACTTCCCCTTCCAAATGAATTGATCCTGTTCTCTATTTTTGTTATAATACTCATACATTTAATTTGTCACAAATTTATTATTTATTTGTGACAAAAGCACTCAAGCTCATTTCTTTTGTATGACTAAAATAAACTATAGTTTAACATAGGCTATAGAAGTTTGCCCTATACATTATATATAGGGCATTTTTTTCTTGTTTTTATAGTCTAAATATTGTATCTTTGAAAAAATAAGTTTAATTTAGACTCATGGGAGAAAAAATAGGATATGCCAGGGTGAGTACGAGAGAGCAGAACCTCTCTTCTCAGGTTGATGCACTGAACAATGCCGGTTGCATCCGCATCTTTACGGACAAAATCTCCGGAAAGGAGTTTAAGCGTGAAGGTCTGACTGCTTGCTTGGATTACCTTCGTGCCGATGACACTCTTGTCATTTACCGATTGGACCGACTTGGCCGATCCGTCAAGGAAATGCTCGAACTTTGTGCTCAATTGGAGCAACGGCGCATCAAACTTGTTTCCCTTCAGGACAATCTTGATACTTCATCCGCTGTCGGTAGGTTTACCATGCAAATACTCGCATCACTGGCCGAGTATAACCGCAATCTTATTCTCGATGGATGCAAAGCCGGAATCGAGGCTGCACAAAAACGAGGGGTCAAGTTCGGGAGACAGGAAGGTACCAGGATGAAGAAACCGAAGAAAGAAGCCGTCATCCAGCTCTACAAGGCTGGAACAACTATACCGAAGATTATGGAAATAACCGGTATTAAGGCAAAGCAGACCATATACAATTATTTACTCGAAGAGAATATTCAACCAAACAGAAAATAATAGATTTTAAAATGAAAGATTTTGATAATTTCCTGTCTTGGTCTGAAATTGAGGCCAAACATTTTTCTAAGTTTAGAAAATATCCGCATTTTGATAATGATTATTTATGGGCTAATAATGATGAGCTATTATCATGTGGCATTTTCTTTTACTGTTCTTATTATCATTATGGGACTAGTTACTTATTAGAACAGCTTGAAAGATTAAGTCTACCTAGAAAGGATACTGTTAGTCAGTTAATACTACTTTGCGATGATTTTATTCATGAAACAATAATTGATTTTTATAAAGAGAGATATTTTGTTTTCATAAAAGACCCTCTTGTTCAAAAAGATTATAGAGGACAATACCCCTATAACAGATGACTCTATAAGGAATTATATAATCTCGAAGAATGCTGATCTGCACATTAAATCAAAAGCTATTGGTTATATGATTGCTATTTGCTTTGACTTAACAAACAAAGCTGCTTTTGTAAAGTATTTTGGTGTAGATGCAATTTCTTTTATAATTGGCACAAAGTTTGAAGATATATTTAACTTTATATTCTCACATAATAAGCCGTTATATAAGTATATATCCTACATTAAAAAGTTTATAAGTGAAGGGTTACATTCTATCGGTTTTTTGATGATTATGATACTACTGAAGAATCATCTGGGCCATTAGATTACATTCCTAATAATTTCTATTCAATCAAGAAGTCGAAGTTGATTTTGCTTCAAAATGAAATCCCATGGAAATATGTAACATTCTTAAATGGGGAATTACAAATCTACAATCCAAGACATCCAGATGGGCAAGGTAAATATAAGCCGTTTTATTATCGAACAGAAAAATCAATTAAGGCATTTAATCAGGTAAAAAGAGTATATAATAAATAAATTACCTCCTATTAAAGCATTCTTTAATGATGATGATATTATAGTTTCTATTGACAAGTCTTGCCTAGATAGCATTGATGATGCTTTAGATATATTGAATCGTCATATTGGAAATAGTGTATATTCTATTGATGATTCTCCAAGCTTTAAAGATCAAATATTATCATCAGGTAAAGAATACACAAATGATGATATTATTAAGTTTATTGACAAGAAAAAATCTATTTTCTTAAATACCTTGTGTGAACTACATCTTTATGAATATAAAATATATTATTGCACTGAAAATAGGATAAATAGTGGAATGATAAGGTATGAGGAAGATGCATTTATCTTCACTCTAGCTGCAAATGATAATGAAATTATGTTTGCCTATGAGAATACGGAGAATAATAGAGCTACATATATATTTATATGCTATAATGAGGACATTTTAAATACAATTAAATTAATCAGTAATTATTTTTCATCTGGATTAATAAATAAAAGAGAAACTATCTCTAATAATTTTAGTCCATCAGATAATAATATAAATACCATGTTTAAAATCTCTCACTCTGATAGTAACTGGAAAGACCGCATTTTAACCATAAGAAACGAAATATTAAGTAAAGCGAAATTATGAAGACATTAGATGTTGATTTAGAATATCTCCTTCAAAAATCAGGAAAGGAAATTTTTCTCAAAATCCTTTTAACAGAATTAATTAAGGATAAAAATATTACTGTAGAGGAATTATCTAGTAAATATCCAAGATATGCTTCTTTTTCTATTAATTCACAGAGAACCCGTTTAAGCAAAGCAAAGAAAATCTTTGAATTGAATAAACAGAAAGAAGCACTCCAAATTATTTTATTAAGTAAAAGAATCTCGGAAGAGGATAAAAAAACTGCTTTACAATACTATAACCAGTTATAACCTATGAAACCCACCGACACACCCCATACCCCAGATGGTAGCATCCCTACTCCAGGCAACTACCCTCTCTACGAATACCCGGCATATACCTTCGACAAGAAATATGAGAATGACGAGTTCCAGAAGAAAGTGATTACCCTTGACAGCGGCTATCACCTGGTTCTGGCTCCTCCGGGATGCGGCAAGACGGATATCCTTGCCGAAAGGGTGGTTCGTGCCCTCTCATGCGGTGTGTCGTTGGATGACATGCTCTGCCTGACCTTCACGAACAGGGCGGCCAGAGGTATGCGCTCCCGAATACTCGAAAGGCTTCAGTCTTCAGGAGAAATGAGCCTGTTTGTCGGAAACGTACACCGCTTCTGTTCGCATTACCTCTTTGACAACAACGTGGTGGCACGTGATACCACCGTCATTGACGAGCAGGAATCTTTGTCTATTATGGCTTCCATTTTCGGCTGGGATGAAGGTACCCTGGCCAGCAATGGCTACAAGCGTGTCCTTACCAATGCCATCAAGCTGCAGCATCTTGGCTATATGATTGCCAACGGATGCCCTAAGGAGTTCCTGATGCACACCGACCTGTTCCGCACGTTTGACTATAAGACGCTGTTCAAGCTGGTGTCCCTTGACTACACGATGGAGAACTTTGCCGGTCTCTACACCGGTACTGTTTTTTCGAAAGTAGATACTTCTGGTCAGCCGTCAAAGTACTTGGATGACTGCCTCCAGCAGTTCAAGTTTGCAAGAAAATACCAACAGTACAAGGAAGAAAGGAACCTGGTTGACTTTGATGACCTGCTTATCCTGACCTATTTCCACGCTTCACAGCATCAGGACAGGCTGAAGAAATATTCCTGGATTCAGATTGACGAGGTTCAGGATCTCTCCCCTTTCCAGTTCGGAATTATCGACTTGTTTACTGACCATTCTAAGGAAAACGTGTCTCTTTATCTCGGGGACGAGCAGCAGGCAATCTTCTCATTTATAGGCGCAAAACTGGCAACACTTGAATGGTTACGTGAACGCTGCGGAGAGAACATGCACCGCCTGTATTTCAACTACCGTTCCCCGAAATATCTCTTGGATGTCTTCAACACATACGCCAACATGGAGCTTGATGTTGACCCTCATTTCCTGCCCAAGACGAACAATCTTACTGAAGCCGGACGGGATTCTCTCTGCATCATGGCCGCTCCTGAAAAGGACGCTGAAGTTAGGCTTGTGGCTGAAAGTGTTGGTAATTTCTGTACCTCGCATCCTGATGAAAGAGTGGCTGTTTTTGTGCCCTGGAACATGGATGCAGACCATATTTCGCATGAACTTTCCGGCCGCAATATCCCCCACTTCAAGATTTCCGGAACAGACCTTTTCACTACCCGTCAGGCTCAGCTGCTTTTTGCCCATCTGCAGGTGGTTTATTTAGATTCCAACATGATGGCATGGTCAAAGATTCTGACCGGGACAGGTATTTTCAATGAAGATGCCGAGGCTCGCCGCTTCGTGAAGAATCTTCGTGACAACTACCTGCTGCCGTCTGATTTTCTCAACTACACGCGCAGCTCATATATGCTGGAGCTTTGCAGGTGCTGCCAGGGCGAATACGTTATCTTTGATACGGAAACTACCGGCTTGAATGTTTTTGAGGATGACATCGTACAGATTGCGGCCATCAAGGTGAATGCCGGGAAGATTACCGACCGCTTCAACATAATCCTCCACACTGAAAAGCCGATACCGGCTATGCTCGGAGGCATTGTAAACCCTCTTCTTCAGGAATATGAACGTGCCGAAAAGGTTGACTGTAAGACCGGCCTGTGTGCGTTTATGGACTTTGTAGGTGACTGTACCCTTATTGGCCAGAACGTGGAATATGACTGCAATATCCTTGACTACAATCTCCGTAGGGATTGCGGTGACTTCTCTTTCTTTACCGTTCATCCTCTGTATTTCGATACCCTCAGGGTGGCACGTATCATGGCTCCACGCTTGAAGTCCTACAAGCTCAAATCCCTGCTGGAGGTCTTCGGTCTTGAAGGTGAGAACTCCCATCTGGCTGATGATGATGTCATCGCCACCTTGTCCGTGCTTGACCACTTCCTGGGTATCTTTGCTGCCAACATGCAGCAGCACATCGACTGCCTTCAGTACAACTCTGCCGTGGCCGAGCTGTTCCGCAGAGCCTATGCTGACATCTATCACGGCACACTCAGCCGTCTCTACCAGAGATCGTCTGAATATCCTCTGCTCGTTGACGAGCTGGAGCATCTGTACGACACATTCATACAGAAGGGATGGATAGAAGCAAACCCGAAGATGCAGTACATCTTCAGCTTCCTCCGTAATGATGTAATCTCTCCGGAGAAGACTCCGAGTCTGAAGGAGCAGCTTTCAGCCCACCTTCTCGATATAACTACCTACCGTGAAGCCGACCTGTGTGACAGCTCATGTATAACAGAAAAGGTGTTCGTCTCTACAGTCCACAAGGCAAAAGGCCTTGAATTTGAGAACGTGATTATCTTCGAGGCAACTGATGGTGTCTATCCGTTCTTTGACAAGAAGACTCCTGAGGAAATCAGAGAATCCGCAAGACTTTTCTATGTGGCCATGACCAGGGCAAAGATACGCCTGCACATCACATACGCGGAATCAGTGTCCGGAATCTCCAAATGGGGAAACCCTTACTCTATCGACAAGGAACCTACCCCATTCCTCCGCCACATAAAGAAATTCTTTCATTTATATTCAATGTAAGTTATATCCCAATTATAATATTTAATAGTAAATTTGAGTGGTCTTTTATACGTAATGTTCTCTTTAAGCAGTTATCTAACAAAACGCATATTAAACTTTTCAAAGGTCACCCTTTTACTATAGGGCTTCTTATTTTCACTAACTACATAATATCAGTCTTTTAGGCAAGCAAGTGGAATAACTTTAACTCCATCTGCTCGTGTATAGGCCATTTTACCGCCTGTCAAGACTATTAAAAGATCCGGCTCCCGTAATGGCACTTGCTTTTCCGTTTTGTTATATTCTTGGATAAGACGTTTGATTTCCAATAGATGTTTTGCTCCCTCTTCTATTTCTCTACTACCCATTTTGCATTCAATCAAAGCATATCTTTCATCTTCCAGATGTAAAACGAGGTCAGACTCCAAACCATAGCGGTCACGATAGTATGATATACGGCTGTTGAAATCTGCGGTATAGGCCTTAAGGTCGCGTACACACATCTGTTCAAAAATAAACCCGAATGTCTTGAGTTGTATTTCCAATGCTTCCGCTCCAATGTTCATTGCTGCCACGGCAATGGAGGGGTCGGTGAAACAGCGTTTGGGCGCACTGCGCATTGCTGTTTTGCTTCTTATGGCCGGACACCAGGCATCAATGTCCTGAATGACATACAATTTTTCCAGTGCTTCCACATAATCGTCATAAGTATCCATAGAGATAGTTATATCTCCGGATGCTGTAATATCAGCAAGTATATTGGTTTTCTTTGCCAGTGTGCTGATATTTCGTGCATACGACCTCATTATTTGCCTTGCTATTTTCGGATTACGTTGTTTGCCATCTATCCTGGATATATCATTCTCACACACGCTGTTTACATAATCTTTTGCTACTAACATAGAAGATTTCTGGCTCATCTGCAGGGTAGCAGGCCAACCGCCACGGCAAGCCGCACGTATCAGTTCCGGCACATCAAGTTTGCTTGAAGCGCCATCTATGTCATATTCCGGATTATCAAACAATTCTCTTATAGAGACTTCACCGGATGATTCCATAGATTCCCATAAACTCATAGGATACATCTTCATACGAGTTATTCTTCCTGTTCCTGTATGTTTTATTTTTGTCTTATCCACAGCATTGCTTCCTGTGAGGATATATTGCCCTGGTAATCCGTTGGCATTATCAACGGCTGTACGTACCGCATCCCATATTACGGGAGCATCCTGCCATTCATCTATTAGTCTTGGCTTTTCACCTTTCAGCAAAAGTGATGGTTTAGTAGCCGCCGTAGCAAGATATTCATCTGCCATATCAGGATCCTGCAACTTAATGAAACTGTTGGCGTGTTGCTCTGCTGTGGTTGTCTTTCCTGTCCATTTTGGACCTTCTATCAGAACTGCACCGAATGTTTCAAGTCGTTCTTGTAGCATTTTATCTGCCACCCTATGTAAGTATTTCATTATTATAAAGTTTTAATGATGCAAATATAAGCATTTTACTCTTACAAACAACATAAATCGGTATTTTTGTGGTATTTTAATCGGTGTTTTTGTGGCAATTTAGTCGGCATTCTTGTGGTGTTGTAACCAGTATTCTTGTGGTAGTTTGGTCGGCATTTTGACAATTTAATCGGTGTGTAGTATGGTTCTATCACAAATTCAAATCAATCTTCTCAAACTCCAAGTATCTCCCCTGAACCTCTCATAAACCTGGGCATAATACTCCGGTAGGTACTGTATCATCGCATCCACAAAGTCCTCCAAGGTAACAGCACTCAGCTTATAGGCATACTCCGGCTTCAGGTACTCCGTAACCGACTTGATTTCCTCTTCGGTTGACGGATGCTCCTTCGGCGAAAGCACTACTGAATACGAATCCTTCAGCCCTTCTTTTTATCCTGTACCGCTCTGTAAGCAAAAGGTTTCTGTAAATCTGCGTAAGTTTTACTTTACCTCCAATCAGTAAGCGTCTCCGCGATTCTATCTTGTCGCCCTTTTTTCATTCTTATATTTTTGCGATGTATAAAAATGAAGCATTATGGATTTAGCAGAAAATCGATTTGGAAAAACTGGGAAACATTTCCTTGAAGTATTGAAAGTAGACTACAATTGTTCTTTAGCCGATGTTTGCCGCGATCAGCATACCACTTTTGGTGGTATGAGTTCCTGGATGTCCAGACGGGGCTATAGCGTTAAACAAGCCAAGGCAGATGTGGTCCGTGATTATTATGGCGGCGTTGAACCCTCCCAACCGACAACTTTCTCTCCTTCATTCACTCAAATAGCACCCGCCATGTTGTCGGAAGAAGAGTTTAGTCTTGCCGGGATCACAATCACCTTTAACAGTGGAACCACCATTTCGGTCAAACGGGCCACACCCGGTGGTGTGATTAAAATGTTGCGCGATTACGAAAGAAAGGAGGGAGATCCATGTATTCTCTAACATCAGCCAATCGATACTATCTGTACCAGGGCTTTGTTCGTATGAACCTTGGCATCGACGGTTTATTCAAAATTATACGATCGGAAATGAAGGACTTGTCTCCCGTTTCCGGAGATATCTTTTTATTCTTTGGCAAAAACCGACAAAGTGTAAAAATACTGCGTTGGGATGGCGATGGCTTTCTTCTGTACTACAAGCGCCTCGAGGGTGGAAGTTTTGAGTTACCAACATTTAACCCCAATACAGGCAATTACGAGATTTCTTATCAGGTTTTGTCTTTTATCTTAAATGGAGTGTCATTAAAGTCTGTACGGTTGAGAAAACGTTTTAGGATCTAATTCAACATTCTGATTATTAGTTATTTGCGCTAAAGATATCATCCGGTTTATTTGGCTAATTTATTGATTTTTTATATCTTTATGCCATGAAAAAGGATGAGATCATAGAGTTATTGAAGGAACAAATCAAGGGATTACGAGATGACAACAACAGACTCTTGGACCAAATAGATGCTTTGATAAAGGAGGTTTCTTCCCTTAAAGAGGCACTCCTTCAAAAGGCGAATCTCTTAGCAAGCAACAGCGCCTTACTAAGGGACTCGCCAAACTTGTATCCAACACATCCGAACGGCAACAGGCTCCCCAATCTGCCATATTCGAAGAAGAGCGGCAGAAGATAGAAGCGGAAAAAGCAGATAAGCGTAAAGCAAGAAAGAACAATGGGGCCAAACGTGACATGCATTATGAGATGGAGGAAGAAGAACATGTCGTTTATCCCGATGATCCCGATTTTGACATCAATAAGGCCCGGTTGTTTACCACCGTTCCCAGAATATGCGTCCGCTATGAATGTGTACCCATGCGCTTCATCAAGCATGTCTACAAGATACACACCTATACGCAAGAAGGTCGCCTGTTTGAGGGAAAAACACCGGCTTCGGCCTTCTTGAATTCCAGCTATGACGGTTCATTTATTGCCGGATTGATGGAATTACGTTATATACAATCGCTACCTGTTGAAAGAATCATCAACTACTTCGAGAGTCATGGCTTTACGCTGAAGAAACCTACGGCTCATAAGTTGATAGAAAAAGCCTCAAGCCTCTTCGAAAATCTTTATAAGTGCATCCGGCAGACAGCTTTGAGTGATCCTTATAAGGCAGCCGATGAAACCTATTACAAAATACTCGTCCCGGAAAAGAACAGCAAGGGAAAAGGAGTCAGGAAGGGATACCTTTGGGTGGTTGTCGGCATAAACACCAGGATGATATACTTGCTCTATGATGACGGCTCCCGGTCTGAAAGAGTTATTCTTAACGAATTAGGCAGTTGCAAAGGTATCATACAAAGCGATGGTTACTCACCTTACCGGAAGCTCGAAAGCGATGCTTATCCCAATATCACACGCATCCCGTGCTTGCAACATATAAAACGGAAATTTATAGATTGCGGTGAGAAGGACCCGGATGCAAAAAAAATCGTGGAGCTGATAAACGCACTTTATCAAAACGAGCATAAGCATAAAGTTGGGGTTGAGGGATGGACGGTAGAACAGAATCTTATGCATCGAAAAAAGTATGCGCCGGACATACTCGGAGAAATAAAAGATGTGCTTGATGAAATAGAAGAACGGGGGGATTTGTTACCTAAGAGCGAACTGCAGGAAGCCATTACCTATCTTCGCAATGAGTGGAATGCAGTGGTGGACATCTTTAATTATGGTGACACTTATCTGGACAACAATATGGTTGAACGGATGAACCGGTACATATCCTTATCAAGAAAAAACTCATTGTTCTTCGGCAGCCATAAGGGGGCCGAACGAGGCGCCATACTCTATACGATAGCACTCACTTGTAGGATGCATAAAGTGAATCTATTTGAGTATCTCACGGATGTGATAAACAGAACAGCCGAATGGCAACCGAACACACCAATTGAAAAATACAGGGAACTGCTTCCTGACAGATGGGAAAAGGCTAATGACTAAAAAGGGATCATTAGCCTTTTTATTTTAATACACTATATAGAATCGCGGAGACGCTTACTCCAATCAGCAGCTCCTCAAAGTCCGCACAGAACAGACCGGTATCAACGAGCATCTGCTTCTGCTCCTCACAACGGCTGGCCTCGTTCACTCCGAGCATATCCGTATATTTAGTCTCGATGGCGATGATATGCTTGCCTCCTTTGTTGTCCACGAATCGAATATACGCATCCATGGCAGACTTGTCATTCGTGTAATTCTCGATAGGTGTAGGAATAAACTCCAGACCGATTTCCGTCACCTCAAATACCGGGAAGTTCCTGAAGACCGACCTCACGGCAAGTGTAACCACTGCTGGATCCTGCTTCAACAATAACATGAGGGGATAGAACAGATTAAATGCCATCGGCTGGCTCGACAGCAGGTTGTTGAACAATCTGAACCCGTCTATCGTCTTATTTTCCCTTTTGTTGGCCACTCTTTCCTTGGCATACTCGAAAGTCTCCTTCATCAGGAAGTTCTTTCCGGACACCTCACCCCACTGATCATGTTCCCGTATTTATGCTTGGTGGTTTTTGTAGGTCCTACTCCTCTTCTTCGCCTATCTCCACCCTGTATATAGACTGGAGCAGCCTTGCTTTCCTGGTGAAAGCATTGTCACTTCCACACTGGTTTCCGTATATATCTTTATTTTCCATTAAATTTTCAATCTTAAGCTATCTATTACTTATAATATTTGAATCCCAACGTCTCCTGTAACCCTCCAAAATTCTTTTTGAAGGTTATTGAACACTGCTGATGTTTTAGTTCTAATAAGATACTCACCAAATAAAGCAATGTCATGAATTGCTGATAGAGAACTGTCAACAGTCTTTGTGTAACCTGACAATATTTTTGCTTTAGAGTTCTCTTTAAATGCTTCTGCTCTAACCGGTGAACCTAATAGTGTTCTACAACTGCTAAAATGTACAAGGCGGTTCTCAAATACATTTCCTCCTATATCCAATAGCGTATCAAGTTGCAATTCTTCCTTTTCACCTTCAAGTTGAATAGCATTTGTATTACCATGAAAACTGAAATACAGAATACTGTAATTATTCATATATTCTTTCTTGCTGAACTGTTCCAGGTAATATTTCAGTTCTCCAAGTGTTGCCACTCTTCTGTAAATGTATGGTATGTCATACATCTCGCTTATATATTTCATCAATGGCTCAGAGTTTAAGCTCAACCTATTTGACCTTTTGGTTATTTGCCATTCTGTCTCTATACAAATTATTCCTTGTTTCATAATTATTAGTTAGCTATAAATTAATCATTTAATACCTTTAAAATACCAGCTCAAAACTGTCAGATATTACACCACCTTCCTTTTTTCGTGTCGAAAGATTCTCTTTTCTATGTATTGTCCTCAGATGTGTATGCTCATTATGGAATTTTATAAAGTTCTCCTTAATGCTTTCATCCGTAAAATATGTGATTGTCTCGTTGTCTTTTTGTTTCACATACGAACCTGTATAGATTATCAACTCCCCCGTTCTTCTGTATCCATAAATCTACGACATCCTTAAAGTCCAGATCGTAATGGTCTATGTGAACATCTTTAATGCTGTACATCACTATTCCTGAAAGCGGACATTTGTACGGAAATTGTATCTTTTCTCTTTCTTTGATTATAAGAGGCTCTACAGCTGTCCGGCATGCCGACCTGATGTCCTTCAACTTCTTGTTTTTCTTGCTATCCATGCATGATACGTATGAGATATCAGTTTCTGTTCCGTCTTCTCTCGTTATGTAGAAACACTTTGAACCATATGAAGATTTTTTTTGATTGATATCTTGATAATCTTCTGATTCTTGATTTTCAATTCATATTCATCATGTTCCTTGAATATATTACAAAGAAATTCAAAGTCATCTCTATTATCCACAACCTCTTTCCCTGAGTTTAAAATTCTCTTACATATATTTTTCTTTTCCGTTTTATTCATACTTCATACCTGTTGGTTTATCAATATATAAGCTTTGAGAATTAGCTTCTGTTATTTATTGTTTGATATCTTCAAACCCTTCTACTTTCAGGTGCCGTTTATCGTGGATAAAATTAATGATTATTAATCTATTAATATCACAAACTCACCATTTCCTTGACAATTTATACCTTTTCGTCCATATTTATCCTCATTAGTGATATATGTGTCTTCCCCATATACTTTCATTAGTATCCACATATGAGATTCTATCTTTCGTAAAACATTTAGCACGTTTCGTAAAAGATATTTGTATATTATGAACTTATCAATAGGTACGGTCATTTTCATCTACAAAACATTGGGAGAAAAACCAAACATTTATTTTTAGGGAGAAATTATCAACTTTTCCTGCTGTTGCAGTGCTTAAGAAAGGGCTTGGGTTGTTTTAATTATATATCTCCGTTTGTCTTTTTACTTATTTTTTTCATTCTCTCAAATGTTGGTTTTTTCTCCCTAACTTATATCGAACATTCTATTGGTCACTCTTTCATATTCTATCCATTCTTCGTGTTTTGTTATGTTATGCTTCTTTTCCCCCCTGGACTATTATCTATTCTCATTTTGATAAACTTTTTTCTTCTCTATATGTTCTTCTACATATACATACTGTTATAGAAGCTTGTATTCTTATATCCTACCTGCCTCTCATTCCTTTCCTCCACTATCCGTATCCGTCTGCATCGGGTGGTCGTCCGTTCCTGGTGCAAAGGTATAACCGGGTGCGGCGGCTTTCAAGGTCAGACCTGACGGTTTGACGGAAAATCTTCCCTGCTTTGCGAGGTATTTTCTGTCAAAACCTTGCGCCTGCCTCCCTACCTTTTTGACAGGCACCGAAACGAAACGACCGATGCGACCGGAAGACGCATAAAAAATGTCGGTAAATGAGACGGCAGAAAGTTGAAACTTCAACTCCCTCGCTCTCAGATCTGCATTAATTCATTAACTCATAAATTCATACGACTATGGCAGCAATAGCAACGAAATTCGCATTGTGTGAAGTGCCCGCACTTCACACTCTTAAGGACGCAAAGCTTACATCCTTCGTCAGAAAGTGAACAACAAGGAAAAACTCAGCCGTGAGGAGAAGAATTGGATTTCATACCAGGTGAACCATAACACTTATTTCAAGAGCGGCATCCCGGTGAGAGGCTGGCGATTTGATTTCTCCGACATCCTGAAGACATTTCTCGTCAATCAGTACGGCTGTTGGTACGAATACAAGTCAATCGACAAGACAGCACTGAGAAACTTCCTTCACGGCAGAATAAACAAGATAGTACAAATCTAAAACCCATATACCATGAAACAGAGCATAGAGAAAATCCCGACATGGGCTTTTGGTTACATATTCAACGGAGACATGACCGGTCTTACAGATAAAGAAGTCAGAATGATTGATGAATCATTGACACGTATCGGTGCAGAACTTGTCTGTACCCCACCTGATGAAGAAGCGCAACCCTATTTCACTCGATACCCTCTTTTCGGTCTGCCCACCGAAGTCGAGGACTGTATAGTATTAATAAAAGGCTCCTGATGGGAGCCTTTGCTTGCAGATTTTCGGTCCCCTCAAAGGGGACTTTACCTTATTTTGATTTTGTTACAGATTCAGAATCCTTGATTGCCTTATTTGCTTTTACGTTCCAGCTTATTGTTGAACTTTGGTAATTCTCCTTTCATTGCTATATATCTCAATATACAACAATATTCTATATACTCAGGGTCGTCGTCACCGGTATCAAACCAATATACTTTCAAACCTTCTATTTCTTTATCTTTCATTACCTTTTTGTAGAACTGGTCTCTCGGTGTCTTTTTCCTGCTTTCCATAAACCCTTCCTCTAAGTCCATGCTTCTTTCTGCTTACAGGTTTCCCGTCCTCAATGTGACCAGAACAACCGATATACAGTATATTGTCTTCATCTCCTTTTTTTTTTTCTACAAACATATATACTCCACAAATGTTGTCCGGTATCTGTTTGCTTAATTCCCTTAGCTTTGAATCCAAAGTAAAATCCAGGCAGCCTTTGATTTCAATCTTGCCCAGTATGTCTTCATAATCTTTATCTATATTCATAATCTATATTCATATTCTTCTTTTTATGCTGTTTTGATTTTGTCACATAATCAGAATCCGTCTTTTACCAGACTACAGGTTTATGTACATCACCGGATTCTGTCTCCTTCCCCACAGTTTCCTTATGCTCTGATTGAGGTATGGCGAATCATCCAGCTGCTCACCCTCAAACTCCCATCTTCCCTTCAGCTGCTCACACTCTGTCAGGTACCACCTGAAGGGCTTGAATACTCCCACTATGTATCCGCTGCATACCGCAAACACCAGATCTGCTGAACTTGCTCTCTCTCCGTTTAGCCTCCAGTATTTTCTGGTACATTCATACAGACTTCCCCTCTCTCCTCTCAGGTAGGTTCTGCTGACATTTACGCATACAATTCTTTCCGTTCCCAGATTCTCAAATTCTCCGTAATCCTTGAATGGCTCTTCCATGTTTCCTCCCGTTTTTTTCTTGCAAATTTATCTTTTTCCACTGTATCAGCAGCATACATCCTTCCTTTATCTCTTCTTGAACTCTGTTTTTCCCTGCTCGTAGGTCTCATTACAGCAATCTTATTTTTTTCCTTGTTGTTATGTTCAGGACGTTACAGCAAGCTGTCGGCTATCCGCTCCAAGTCCTCGTTCCTGTGGGCTTTATTCTTCTATCCCTAACGCATTTTCTTTTTTTTCTCCTTAACTTTAATTCTATTACTTATCCTTACTCTTGCACATTCCATAAAGGAATATACCACCTATTGCAATCAGTGCAATACTGCCTAAATTGGATCCTTCCCTATGAGTATGATATTTGCCTGTTTTCCGGTTGTAGTGTCCACCATCACTATCCAATCTACCACCATGTGCAGCTACCTGACTCACACCTACTATTAAAAACATCAAAAGTGACAATATAATCTTTTTCATACCTGATAATTTTTAGTTCCTGCTGCGAAAGTACAAATATATTTTCCGTCAAATTGTTCTGTAAAATATTATATATAAGGAGAATACATCTGTACTCAATTTGCTTGCAATGTTACAATCCTTAATTCTCTCGATACTGTCACAAAGTTCTCTTACTCCCACCACCCTTTTTAAGGTATGTCCGGTTGCCTTTGTTCTATGGTGACTATTGCATGGTCACCTCCGGACAGAGGCAGCGGACATCCGTTCCGCAGCATGGCCAAAGACTCCGTTTCCGACCATGCACTCTACTAATTGCCCACCCCATGCCACACCCGGCCGGCATCTTGGGGCACAACGGCTGCGCTGATGTACTCCGTATGTTGGCAGGGTGTGGACTACAAAAAAGGAAAGGCAAAGCCTTGTCAGTCATTTTGCGTTCACGCAGTTCTCTTTCTCCCACCACCCCATTAAGGTACCGGCTGTATTCTTACCCATTTTCTGACTCATGCCACTCTGCTCACAGGCTTACAGACAGGCAAGAGCCTGGGCAAGAAAGGCACACATATCCCAATTCGCATCATGCTTCGATACGGAGCTAAGGCTATGCCTTAACAACCTTTATCTTCCACCTGATATACGCATTGACATAATATGAGTGCCCGGTACAGCCGCATTTCATACCCGAAGCGAAGCACCGTAAACGGATCTTCGCCATGTAACTGACAGCTTGTGTCTGTTCCGGTGTACATGCTGCACCTTTTTCATTGTCCATTCCTTTCCCTTGTCTTTCTCCGGTCATCCTGCTTCCCATTTCTGTGTCCTTCACCCCCATCAGAGAGCCTTTCTTTTTTGTACGGCAAAGGTATATGGGTGTGGTGGAAATGAAAGAGTTCCGGCATTCTGCCTTTGCCCTGAAAAAAAAATAACGATGTTGTCTGCGCCTGCCCCAACATTTTTTCGTTCAAAACTTTTCTAATTCCACTCTCCCGTACCTCGATAAGCCGTAAAAAAAGGCTCAAACTCAGATGGGGAATGATTCTCTAAAAAAAAGTCAGCGGATTAGAAAAGACCAGGGAAAGGAAACTTTCTGAAAAAAAGGTCTAAAGCTCGCTGAAGAATAATTCGATGTTTAACTCATTAAATTTCAAGCGATATGGCAGTAGTTCAGTTCATCATTTCAATCATTGTTTTTGTCTGTTCGGCAGCGATGGTGTTGGCTTCCCTCTTTGTGCATCCCAACACGAATATAGTAGCCATTGCCCTATTGTCACTCATATTCCTTAGGTGCATCCGTTTGGTAAAAATCAGTTACAAAGAACTTAAATCAGAATAATTATGAAAGGTAAAGAACACTTCAAGCAGACCATTAAGGCGTTTTTGGACAACAAATCAGCAAACGATTAAATGTTTGCTCAGAGCTATAACAAGCCACACAAGAACCTCGATGCTTGCGTAACCTATGTGCTTAATTGGGTACAAGGCACCGGCTGTTGTGGATTTTCTGACGAAGAAATATACGGCAGATGTATTCACTATTATCACAATTAGTGAATTATCACAAGTTGATATTTCTGTTGAAGTATAAAATATTAAAAAAACAATACTTTACAACGTCACTTTTGATAATGTGCTCCCGATAATATTTTTATCTTGTGTCGTAACCAAATTATATTTGATATGGCACAAGAAAAATTACTTCAAGACCTCGTTGACCAATGCAAGGCATTGATGAACGAAGCTGGTTACAGTGCGAGAACACTGGCCACTTACAATGAACTGTGGGAATGGCATCTGAAGCCTTTCATGCAGCAGAAAAGAATTACGATGTATACCTCTGAAGTCGGTTTTGATTTCTTAAACTCCCTGCCGGGAGACAAGCTCACACTAACCAATCGCTGGAGACGTGTTATCACTATCCTTGACACAGTCCTTCAGGATGGCAAAATCGGGCGAATTAAACCGCAATGGGTATCGTTCGACATGCCTGGCGAAATTGGAGAAATTGCCAAGTCGTTTTTGGCTAAAAAAAGAAATCACAGTTGGTTAGTAGCATAACTGTTCAAGTTTATAACCGTATGCTGGGTCGCCTCATATCTTTCCTGAGTATAAAAGAGGTTACAAGCCTTTCCAAGATGTCGGAACCCCTGCTTCTTGAGTTCCTCTCATCATCACAGTCAAACCCATCACAGAGAGTGATGGTCGTCCGTGGCTTTGCCAATATCTTGTTCAAGAGGGTTTGGTTCCTGCTCATTACGGAAGTCTGGTTCAAGGCTATCGTTTCCCAATTCGAGAAAAGCTACCGTCGGTATATACACCGGAAGAGGTACAATTGATAGAGAAGGCTATAAACCGTAACAAGGTCGGTGGGAAACGTCTATATGCCATGTTTCTTCTTGCGGCAAGACTTGCACTTCGCATCTCCGATATCATACGCCTAAAATTGAAAAACATAGACTGGGATAGGAATATCGTCCGCATCGAGCAGTTCAAAACCGGAAAAGTCGTGGAACTTCCTCTGCTTGTGGAAGTTGGCAACGCAATAATAGATTATCTGCGCAGCGAAAGGCCGGTATGCAATGACGAGCATGTGTTCATCTCACTTAAACCTCCGTTTCAGCGCGTCTCCAAGGACACGGTCAATACAGGTTTCAGAAAAGCGTTCAGCGATGCCGGCATAAACGCCGGGCGACGTCATCATGGTATCCATGCCATGCGTCATTCACTCGCTTCGGAACTTCTGAGTTCACAAGTCCCGCTGCCGACAATCTCCGGAATACTCGGGCATACAAGCCAGACATCAACAATGAACTACCTGCGCGTGGACATAGAGGCAATGAAATGCTGCTTGTTGCCGGTACCGCCCGTGCCGGATGAATTCTACAATCAGAAAGGAGGCATCTTGTATGAATAATACGATAATCCTCAAAAGCTCTTTTGCCCGGGTAATCAATGAATACCTGCGCATAAGACAGAGCCAAGGTGTCAACATCGCCCATGAGCTGACAATAATGAAAGAGCTGGATCAAATAATGGTCAGACATGGAAAACCTGTGGAACAGATTACCCGCGAGCTTATCGAGGAATGGCAGAGTATGCAATTTAATGAATCTGATCGCACAAAATACGCAAAGGCTTGTCAAATGATTAGATTTTGTACCTACCTGTGCCACATTGGAATCGACTCATACATTATGCCGAAGCCCAAACGGCCGGCCAATTTTTGTACCAAGAATCTTCTCCAAAGAAGAAATTGCAAAAATTTTCAGCATTGCCGATGCTACAACTCTACCAAAACCCATGTTCAACAGTTGCCTTATATCAATGCCTGCTTTGATTCGTTTTCTGTATTACGCAGGTTGTCGAGTCGGAGAGACAATCTCGATTAACAACGAGGATGTCGATATGGTCAAAGGCATGGTTCTTTTGCGTAATACCAAGAACAGAAAGAACCGGTTGATACCTTTGAATGACAACATGAAATCCATCTTCTCCCAATACCTATGGTATCGCGCCAGATTGAAGGCCGATGGCCTTGACATTCCATCAGGTCCGTTCTTTGTCAAGGCAGACGGCACAAGAATCTCCGCCAACTCTGCATACAACAGGTTCAAGGAAATTCTGGAGAAATGCGGAATATCTCACCTTGGCCACAATCAGGGACCTCGCCTGCATGATAGCCGGCACACCTTCGCTGTACACTCGCTTCAGCATATGGTCGAATCCGGCCTTGACATTTATACTGCTCTTCCGATATTGTCGGTGCTTCTCGGACACTCCAGTGTATATACTACGGAAAATTATGTCAGACTCACCATCCAGTTATTCCCTGACATTGTAACAAAAAACGGAGATGCCGTGAAGTCAATCTTCCCAAACATTGATACGCCATGAAAATAGAAACAGACTTTGGTAAATATGTCACGCTGTTCTTCACACAATATCTTGTTGGAGAACGCGGTGTCAGTCCCCACACGTTGAGAAGCTATAGCGACACGTTTAATCTTTTCTACGATTTTATGTCATTGGTGCGTTCAGTTCCAGCCCACAAAGTAAGGCTTAAAGATGTGACTCATCAGACAATCAAGGACTTCCTTTTTTGGTTGGAAAAAGAAAAGAATAACCTTGTGTCAACACGGAACATACGATTGGCCGCCATTAAGTCGTTCTCCTGCTTTATGCAGTACTATGATACGATGCACGTGGGCCAGTGGCAGGCAATACTTGCGATTAAACAAAAGAAAATCGACCGCGATGCATTCTCGTACCTAACTACGGAGGGCATGGCACTGTTGCTCTCGCAAATCCCGACAGATACGAGGGATGGCAGGCGGCATCTCGCCATACTCGCTTTTCTCTATGACTCAGGTGCAAGAGCAAGCGAATTGGTGAACCTTAAACCAAGCGACATCTTCTTTGAAATTCCGGCACATGCGACCCTCTTTGGCAAAGGGCGGAAACGACGCATCGTTCCGTTGCAGGACAAACTGTGCGCCATTGTCAAAAAGTATATGGAAGATTGGGATTTAGACACTGCTGACACATCCAACCGACCGCTCTTCATGAACAAAAACGGTCGAAAATTGACAACAACTGGTCTGGCATATATCATCTCACTTTACGCATCTCCTGCGAGAGTGTTGCGTCCTGACCTGATACCCGGAAAGTTGTCGCCACACTCATTCCGTCACTCAAAGGCTATGCATCTTCTCCAATCCGGCGTGAACATAATCTATGTCAGAGACATTCTTGGGCATGTTTCCATGAAAACTACTGAAATATATGCACGGGCAGATTCTAAGCAAAAGCGTGAAGCTCTGGAAAACGCATATCAGGATTTAATCCCCAAAGCATCCACGGATGGGGTATGGGAAAGCGATCAAGAACTCAAAAAATGGTTGAGAAGTCTTGGTAGATAAAAATATTATCCAAAGGCGTTTTACAAAGTTGGGTGTTGTACCAATTGATAATCAACACTATTTGTATGCGACTTTGGATAATAATCTAATTGGGATAATAGTGGTTATCAAAACTTGTGATAATCATTACTTCGATGAAGACCATATCGACATAGGTAAGGAGATTAAATGCAATATTGTGGTAAATCATCATGTTGAACTGACGGAAGAAGAAAAGGCAGAAGCCCGGCAGAAAGCTATCCGTCAGTATCAGGAAGAGGAAATTCAGAAGATGAAGAACCGCAGTAAAAAGGCTAAGCCTACAACAACCCAAACAAATACAGCACCAACCTTATTCGATTTCTGATATGAAACCTACAAATAAAATACAAAGGGAGATAGTTTCACTTTCAAGGATAATGAAACCTATCACAGAGAGACAAAAGCAGTATGCTTACAGACATTGTTTTGAACCTTTCGCCAAGAGAACGGCGAAAGGTATCTATACCTGTTGCGATTGTGCCCATACATGGCAGGACACACCTTCCTATATTCCAGTTAATGTGACTTGCCCACATTGCGGAAGAAAGCTCAAAGTACGTTCAGACAGAACGAAGGTATATAACCTTAAAAGTTATTACACCGTAATAACCGCAGTCAAGGACTACCAGGTATTAAGGCACTTTGTTGTCTTTGCCGATTTCAGAATAGGACGACCGGCACAATATTCAATAAGGGAAGTTGTTCAGAGATGGCTGACACCCAAAGGAAAGATAAATACTTTGGCACTCAAGAGAAATATGTGTTCCTTCTATTATGATAGTTGGAACTTCTGTAGTGATATGGAGTTGCGCAGCTGTTCGGATAACTTTGTATATGATATTAATGCAGTATCCACCTATCCAAGAATAAAGGTTACTGAAACCATAAAAGAAACGGCTATCAGGGAAAAACTTACGACCTTTCCCACTATACTGTTTTCAAGGCTATACTTTCCGATAATAGGAAAGAGACCCTTCTCAAATGTGGACAGATTTCCCTTTTCAAACATTTTGCCGACAAGGATAGCATTTCGGATGATATTTGGAAAGCCATCAGAGTTGCCATCCGTCACAAGTATGATATTACAGATGTAGGTTTATGGTGTGACTATATCAGATTGCTTCTTCATTTCGGCAAGGACACCTCAAACCCTCATTACGTTTGTCCTTCAAATCTGCATCAGGAACATGACAGACTAAGCCGTAAGAAACATGAAGAAGCTGCAAGGGAGCAGATAAGGGAGAAGAAAAGAAGAGCCATTCAGCATGAGAAACTATATAGGGAAGCGAAGGCAAAATTCTTCGGTCTTATTATCAGCGAAGGCAATATTCAGATAAGAGTTCTTGAAAGTGTTCATGAGTTTATCGAAGAAGGAGAGTTTATGAAACATTGCGTATTCTCAAACGAGTACTTCAAGAATGAAAAATCCCTTATCCTATCTGCTATGGTTGACGGAGTAAAAACAGAAACTATCGAGATTTCTCTTGATACAATGAAGGTGGTACAATGCAGAGGACATCATAATATGAACTCAGAATATCACGATGACATACTAAGAGTGATGAACAAGAACATTCCTCTAATCGCTAAACGGATGTGCAGTTGAGCCTAACTTAGTTAGGCTTAATCTATTATAATTTTTAAGTAATTATGTAACACTATTACATAATTACTTAATTACGTAATTACATAAGTAATTATGTATATATTGAATTAATCTTTCCTCCACCCACCCTATTGCTAAGGAATAAGCTGATAATCTGCATATTCAGTCCTGTCCAAGGCTTGAGCTTCGGACTGGACAGAACATACAGACTGGCAAACGGGACAAGTCAGGCATGCCGATCCATCGCTTGCTTCCGGAACGTCATGCCTGACATATCCTCTGTACATTTGCCGCAGCTTCACGTTGTTTCTCCCACCGGAAAGAAAGCCCGGCATCACGGATGCCGGGACAGAGGAGTCTCGAAAGGGCATCTTTTAAGGTTGTGGCTGAAGCCTTTCCGTCTTCGATTCTTCTTGGACTTTCCGTCTTCCGCTACACCTGTAACTCCCCCTCCACCGGTGCTGCATAGCTTGGCTACCTTAATCCTTCAACGCACCTGTCTACTGCCACTCTTTCGGGAAACAACGGTCATTGACTGTCATGCACCCTTTTCCCTTACGTTGGTACAGCTGCTGCTCATTCATGCTGCCTCGACAGCTGGCCGGTCATGTACCGCACCTCCCCCAATTCATTATTGTAAGACTGCTTCGAAAAGCACGCTTGCTGTTTTACAATTCGGTCTGAGCATCTTATACTTCACCAATGCTAAGATCAATCTTTCCAAATGAATTTCCGGGCGAAGTCAAATCATATTTCCTTGGTGCAAAGTTATGGAACAGCTTCCACTTTTTTTCGAAAGTGTCGGTGGACGATTCGCAAATACCGGCTCTGCCTATTTACGCCAGAATCTTCCTTTCTCCGATACTCAAAAAAAGAGTATTCAGGGATAAATTATCTGCTGCCATCTTATCCAATAAAAAATATAAGAATCTTCCTTTTTCTGCAAGCACAAAAAGAGTATTCGTACATTTTTTCATGGCTACCACAGAGTCTGTTCCTTATTGAAGCACCGTAAAAATGATTAATTAACTTCTAAAATTCATTCCATATGAAAAAGATTGAAAATACTTTCGCAGTGACTGGTTACGTAGCAAATGATGCTCAGGTGAATAATTTTGATACAGCAAGCGTTGCACGCTTCTCTATCGCAGTCAACAGACCTGAAAAGAAGGGGAGGAAACTACCTACACTTCAGCTTTCATGGCTATCGAGGCTTGGCGCAAGAACGAGGCGGCCACAGCATTTGACATCATCAAGAAGGGTGCACTTCTAACAGTCAAAGGGTATTTCAAACCCGAAGAGTGGACTGACAAGGAGACAGGCCAGAAGCGTAACAGAATTACAATGGTAGCCGTCGAGTTCTATCTCGCCCCTGACAAGGTGGAGGAAGAGAAACCGGCTAAGGCTTCCAACAAGACGAAAAGAACCAAGAAGGAAACTTCCAAATAGAAAAGAGTGGCTTCGGCCACCCTTTTTTTATGCCCTTTCGAGGATTATTCTTGCGTACACGCAGTTCTCTTACTCCCACCACCCCATTAAGGTATTCACTGTTCCTTGACCTTCATTTGCTTAAGCGCACTCAGGCGGCTGAACAGCTCATGTGGTACACTCTCTCACCCATCGCCATGACTCCAGGTTCGCTCCCTTCCCTCATTGTAAACCCGTATGACACGCCATCCCTGCTGCTTGGGGTACAACGGCTGCACTGTTGCACTCCGTCATCTAGGATGGTGTGTCTTCTTTATACTAATGTAAGGCAAAGCCTTGACATACCGATAGCTTGCAAAGCCGCCAACCCTCCACCCTATTTAGGTTGTCGCTATAGCTCCTTATCTACCCAGGATATAATCGGTATAACTCGTTTTTCTATTGTCTTTCATTGGTCTTTTCTGCTGTCCGCTTCCTCATTTATCGGTGTTTCCCCATCTAAGAGCCTTTCTTTTTATACGGCAAAGGTATATGGGTGTGGTGGAAATGAAAGAGTTCCGGCTTCCAGCCTTTGCCCTGAAAAAATAACGATGTTGTCTGCGCCTGCCCCAACATTTTTTCGTTCAAAACTTTTCTAATTCCACTCTCCCGTACCTCGATAAGCCGTAAAAAAAGGCTCAAACTCAGATGAGGAATGATTCTCTAAAAAAAAGTCAGCGGACAAAAGACCAAACCAAGACAAAGGTTTTCAAAAAAAAGGTCTAAAGCTCGCTGAAGAATAATTCAAGTTTTAACCCTCTAAAGCATACGGATATGGCAGCAACATTCGGCAAATACCCAAGTTTGGACAAGCAGTGGAGAAAGATGATGTTTTCTTTTTATCCATACCTTTCAACTAAGAACAGAAACGCAACCCAAGAGGAGTGGAAAATTCGCAGACTAATTTGGGACTTCAAAGACGGGAAGGCATTCTCTAATGTAGCTCATTTGGTTGCAAACAAGCTCATTCAGCTTTACGGAACGGAGACAAAAAACATTATCTTTGCTTGTGTTCCGGCATCAAGCGCAGAGAAGAACGAAAAGAGATACAAGAACTTTTTCTTCTATGGTTTGCCAACTTTGCGGAATGTGTAACGCATACGACCATATCAAGGTAAAAGGTGAAAATCAGCCGAGCATGATAATGTAGATAAGAACGACATCCACAACAAACAAGAAATCGAGTTCGACCAAGATTTTTCAAAGGCAAAAAGTAATAGTGTTTGACGATATTCTTACAAAAGGATTCGCTTACGCAATATTCGCCAATAAAATTGAGAAATTGGGTGCAGAAGTTTTGGGTGGTTTGTTCATAGGTAAAACAATTTATACAACCAATTAAATGAAGGCAACAGAAACATATAAAACGATAAAAACAGGTCTCTTTCAGACGGAGACTCTGTTTTTATATTGTTATATAGCACATAACGGACTGAAGTACGAGACAACGGGAGCTACCCTTGATATTTGCAGAAAATCGCGGGACAGATGGCTCAGCCATCTGTCCACCTCTTTCACCGGACACCGCCAAGTCATAGATTACAAACAAACTTCTGAAAGGGTGAAGGATGCTATAAGATACTGTTATAAGAGCGGTGCCAGGTTCTTTTATGCCGGTGGAGCAGTTGGCTTCGATACCATTGCAGCAGAAGCAGTCCTAAGCCTTAAGGCAGAACTTTCTGACATAGTTCTTATTGTTGTTGTGCCTTTTCCTGACCAAGACAAATATTTCAATACAGAGAACAAGAACAGGTATCTGAACATCCTTAAGCAGGCAGATGAAGTAGTGACCATATCCAAAGACTTTTCAAATATCGCCTACCTTAAACGTAATGACTACATGATTTCACACTCATGCCAGCTTATTGCTTATTGGGATGAAAAGTCTTTGGGTGGTACATCATACACCGTGAGGAAGGCACGTGAAAAGAAACTGACCATCTACAACCTATTCAAGAAATAGGCTGTAGATGGCTCTTCTACTTTTTCATGCAAAAAGTAGCAAAAAAGTGCCTTTGAGGCACTAATCCATTATCTTTGCACACATACAACTATCTAATAATCTATAAATTAAGTATGCGTGAAAAGGAATTGCTTAGAATTGCACTACAAGGTGATTTCAATGTCATAAAGATAAGTAAGAATGAAGAAGGATTCTATATACTTAAACAAATGTGCGCTTGTCAAATACCAAGTTGGTGCATTATTGAAAAATCATCTAAACTCTCAGATATTGAATTTAGTATATCCATTATGCGCCATTCATCCAAGTATATTTTTAATGCGAGTGAACGGATTAAGGTGTCTGATCTCATAAACCTGTGCGAAGACGGTTTTCAGGTAATACGAATATCACCATCAGATAAACTTGTGGTAAAAAAATTCAACTATTTAACAAAATCGTGGATTAAGCTATCTTCTTTTCCGAAAGTATGCCTGAGAGAAAATTTCCTGTCGGAGAAATTATGCAACAGAGATACTATACTTATTGATTGACATAATTAATGCTTAATTTGTCATGTAAAAAAAGACCGCCTTTAATCGGCGGCCTTTTCTATAGTTGCTGCTTTCAGGTCATCATTCCAATCTTTCTTTTGTGGAAACTCAGTATTCTGAACCTGGTAAGCTGTATTTTTAATACCTCATTATCCATTTGCTCTACATCATGCTGCATACCTCTAAGGTTATTATCAAGCCATAGCGTGTACTTGTAACCCTGCTTGTCATTATCGAATATAGTCCGTAGTGACTTCACTTCATTCTTACTGATAATGATACGAAGCAACTGCATTTGTCCTTCGGTAAGTGTACCTTCTGTAGATACATAAACAAGATTCAAACTTGTATCCTTGTGACATTGTTGATAGTGAGATATACAGTCTATGATAGACTCTCCGACATATAGTATATCTATAGGTCTGCTTTTATCGTGGTTGCTGAGAGCCAGGCATTCAAACTTACCTCCTAATATTCCTTTAAAAGATTCATTCCTTTGGGAAATTGCTTGGACACCCTTGTCATTGTACATCTTTACACAGATGTTTCTGTATGTGGTGTTTTTGTTCTTAACTTCCCTAATTAGAAAGACATCTTTAAAAACCGGACTATCTATACTTTCTTCTGATATACCGCGTTTCTGTAGATAATTACCCTTATAAGGTAAAAGCTGTTTAAGGTACATTGTCAGTTCGTCTGTACTCATACTCGTGTTACCAACATCGTATCTGCTGTTTTCCGGAGTAATTATCTGGTTCGTATTTATGTAGTTTTGTAAGATTTCACCGACTTCTCTTAATGTCGGTTGCTTCCCAGTTGTCTCAAACAGATGTTCCTGCATCATGTCGAGAATCGTTCTGCCTCTTACATTGTCGCTATGCACATCCCAATAGGTATATTGGTTTTGTGCATAGCGCTTGATGACAATGGTATGTGTACCATTACTCATTTTAGGGCAGCTATTAGAAGAACCGGCCACAAATTTCCAACCCAGATTTAAGAGAAAATCAGGAAGGGAAATTTCTGTTTTTAGTCTGTTAAAATCAACTTTCATTATTGAATATCAGTGTTTTATATATTACAAAGATACTAAAAATTATCCAGTTTTACAACTTTATAGTTCCATAATAATCATACAAAATTACGACTTATTGCGAAATTGTTGTAAACCTGAGTTCGCCTATTTTACCGGTACCAGTTTCCGGATCTATGCTTTTGCTTTCATCAAAAACAGTTTTCCCATCTTTGGTCACCTTCATTCTTACACTTGCTTTTTCGTTTGAATGTACTATGCCCTGTGCGGCAATTTCCTTAACCTTTCCTTCTGTTACATAACTTGCACTTGCCGTAAATTCATCATCTATTGACAGTGAGGAATCTCCAGTTTTCTCGTTCCTTATATTAACCTTGTCAAGATTAGTTATATGTGTGAATCCTTTTGCATCAGTTCCACTGACCTCAATTGTTATTCTATACACTCCTGCATCACTGCTTCCTGTTGTCGGATCATCATCCTTACTGCATGATACTGTCAATAAACTCACTGCTGCTAATAATGTTGCAAAATACTTTTTCATGATAATTCAATTTATTAGTTAATTAAAATTTCTTTCTTGTCTCTGATTGTGTGTAGTATCAGGATTATTGCGTTTTTTGATTTTTTCTTCAACGCCTTTCAAGACCTCGTTTACATCATTTATTATCTTAATATAATTCTGTTGCACGATTTCTTCAAGAATGTCCAGTTCGAGTTTTTCGTTACCTTCATCAAGTCTTACCGGAAGAGAGAAAGGTGGTATTTCTTTTTCCTCAAAACGGCACATGTTCATTTGTACATTGAAGAAAGGAGGCTGTCCGCCAGCTATCTTTCCGATAAAGTGTCCTGCTGACTGTCCGGCCACTTCACGGGCTTTCAGGACTTTCTCTTTCTGGAGGCTTTCTGTTCGGCTTCCTCCGCCACTTTCCTGGTGAGTAACTTTCCTGGACTTCCTTCTTATCGCCGAACAGACTTTCAATATCTTTGGCTGTCTTCTCATTTCCGGTCATTCCGTAAGCCTGTGTTCCGCAGGAGGCTTTGAGAATATTGGCACTCTTTTCTCCATAGTCCCTGACTGCCTGATTGAAGTCCTGTACGGCCAGTATGGTGGAAACATTGTGTTTTCGTGCTGTACCTATAAATGTGTCTATACCTTGCAGAAGGATTGTAGGAAACTCGTCAACCATGAATACGCTTGTTGCCTTTCCCGGATTGTTCATTTGAGACATCAGTACACTGCCTATGCAGCTGATGGCCGGTGATACGGCTTCCTTGATTGTCGGGGCATTACCTACACATAGAAGTGTAGGATGTTCCTTATTTGTTATATCCAGCGAGAACTCTTCTTCAGGCAGCGGAGACAGCACCCAAAATATATACTTGTTGTTCAGTAACACAAGTGGCGTTTGCGCTGAAGAAACAGCTCCGGCTGTCTGCTGCTGTGCGCCTAATTTCCATGCAGTCAACATGGAAGACATGTTAAGTGCAATTTCCGGATCTTCCGATAGCCATTCAAATACGAGATTACTATCTGATAAAGCAAAGGCTATCACATGCGGTAGGGTACAGATGCCAAGGTCTTTTTCCTTGAAGCATTTATAAGCTATCGAATATACGTAATTTATTGCATTGTTCGCCCAAAAGTCTGTTTTTTCTTTCCAGCTTGCTTCCAGGTTTTTCATCAGTGTCATTATAATGTTTCTGATGAATAAAGACTCATTACCCTTTGACATATAATTGGGCGACAATACATTAACCCTGACGGTTCTTGACATGTCTATAAAGTTCATGTAGGCAAAATTAGGTACCTCTCTGCCCTGTTTCCTGAAGTATTCAATACTTCCGTAAGCTATTCTTGAAAGTATTGGTGAGTTTTCTTTTGTCGGATCACCCTCCCAGTCATAGATGAACCCGGAATAATTCCTTTCCGCACACTGATAAATCATTCCCTTTATCCAGCTTTCTGATTTACCTGAACCCGGTCCTCCGTCAATATATATATTCTGCTGTGGCTTGTGGATGGTAAGTGGCCCATTTGCTGTCTCAAATCTGAAATAAAAGGGTGATTCCACACTACTCAGACCGAATATACTTTCATCAGACTTGACATGTCTCCTGAAGAAGTAAGGCATTGTCTTGATGATTAATAATGTGTAGGCTACAAATATCACCGGGAATACGAACAGATTATACCAGTTTGACAACTCACTGAAACCAACCACAAGTATAGTGGCCGTCATTAAGGTCAGACTTGTGTAAAACCATTTTTTACTTTCATCATCAGGTTTCTTATATGGAAAAAGAAAAGCTAATCCGGCGATGAGTATCACATACAGGAAACGGAACATGATTCCCTTTACCAGCAGTTTTTCCCACATGGCCTGATTCCTGACCGGAACATACAAACCGTTTACTATAGCCCACTGGAATAATACAGCTATACCTATCAGAGTAGATAGCAGTATAAGGATGAATGACAGGTCTTTCTTTTCTTTTTCCATAGTTCAATCTTTATGCGTTAGTCTCTTCTTTCTTCTCACTCTTGCCGAGCAGTTCTACTCGGCTTACGTTCATAGTGACAGACGGTATGCAGTTTCCGTCCTCTTTCTTGAATACATCAATAAATATATCTCCAGTCACATATACCTGAGTACCCTTTTTGATATATTCCATGATTTTTGTGTCAAAGTTTACAAAGCAAGTTATCCAAAGAGTCTTGTCTTCAGTGTCTCCAACTCCTTTAAACTTTGATGAAACAGGGAAATAAAATCCTTTACCACTCTTGTTTGAACGTGCGTCTGCACCTACATAACCGATTAATTGTCCTGTAAACATAATTCTTCGATTTAGGGGTTAAATATTCATTGTTATTTCAGCAGGCTTGACCATTTCCTTGCTCATTTCTGCTGTTTTGTTAGTATCGAAATCTATTCCAAACGCCTTGCTAACTGTCTCTTTCCCTTCATTGTTGCTTACATTGACATTTAGCCTGTCTATCATAAGCAACGAAGGGTTATAGCCGGCTTCTTTCAACTCTTTCAATTTATCTTCATCGCCCTGGCTTGCCGCCAGTAAGAATTTTTCATCATTGCTCAGTTTAGGTTCCATTCCGTAAACCTTCTCCTGTATCATGGCACTTGCCTTGGCTACATCGGAAAGAATGGTGTATATGAATTTCGGATCTTGACTCAATGCCGACAGCCAGCTCTTCAGATACATCGCATTCTCCTCCCTGATACAGGTTGATATACCCATGGTTTTACCGCATGAAGCAGAAGTTAGCTCTGCGATAAGTTCTTCCTTGGCGTATTTGGAATCTCCGAAAACCTCTCCTTTTTCTCTTTCCAGATGACCGACTTCACCGGTTGAATGTGCCATTTCATGCAGCAGTGTTGAATAAAAGGATTCCCCTGTATCAAACTGTCCCTTCAGCGGGACAATTATATGGCATCCTTCTCCACGCCTGTAATAAGCACTGTCGCTTTCTCTCGGATATATCGGACATATCCATTGCCTTTCTCTGATAAGTGCATCGAGCAACGGCATGGTGTACATGCCTTGTTCATCCTTCAGAGCCGGTGGAACAAACTGTGACTTAAGTTTTTCCCATTTCTCAGGTTGGACTTCCGGATAGTTGGTTTGAGAGACATTGAACACATTATAGGTTTTCATATAAGGTGTCACTTTATATTCCCTCTTTTCGTCCTCTGATAGATTCCGATAGTCTTCTATGCTTATCTTGTTCCCGTTCTTGTCCTTTACTGAAAAGTTACAGTATATTACGGGGAACGATTTCTCTCCTTTTATAATTGAGGCTCCGGCTTCCTTAGCTTGCATGAATGTCATATACAATGGTGTGCTGTAACCCTTTTCTTCCGAAAGTAAGTACAGCATGAAGAGGTTTATCCCATTATATACTCTGCCTTCGATGTTCTGGGGTAAGCCCCCTCCACCTTCCGGAGAGAACCAGGGCTTTTTCCAGTCATGCTCAACCTCCTTGATTTTTTGAATCATGAGGTCTGCAAACTGTTTTAGTGCTTTGTCACCTGCTGAATCTTCTTTCATAACTGTTCGTATAAATGGTTATTCTCATATTCACATAGCCACTTGACGGCATTCTCATTATTTGGCCTCTCTCCTCTTGACTTCATGTCTTCAAGATATATTTCTGCCAAATCTTTCTGAGCGAGCAGAAACTCCAGGTCATCGATGACGCCTTCCTGTCTTTTCTGTACCAGTTCATTGTAGTCCATAATTGCATTTTTATAAGTCGTTAAACATCTTGTTTACGGTATTGGCAATTGGTCTGGCCATTTCTTTTGTATTGTCTGGCTTCGGACTGCTTGCCAACTTCACATCACCCAAAGTCTTGCCTTTGTTTTCCAGACCGAATATCTTCTGAACGGCAATGATGGTGTTTTCCTGTACGCCATTTTCTCGCATGGCTTTTATATCATTCTGTGTTATCTGATATCCGGTTTTTGGATGTCCTGAATGACTCTGAAATTTCCTACTGAGGCTGCATCTAAAAGCTTTGCAGCCTGTTTCTGATGTTCGCTCAGTTCATCCGGCTTAACCTGAAAAATCTTCTGAACTTCCTTCATTTCATTATCACTCAGATTCAGCTGTTTTCCTACACCTCTGATGTAATCTTCACTTGGCTTATAACCGTCCTCCCTGAGTTTGTCAATCGTTTCAAAGTCCCTTTTACCGACCGCTTCCTTAAACTCGCTGTCCATGTCTCGCCCTTTATCTGCCGATACCTTATTTTCTATGACGGGGTTTACAGCTTCCAGTTTAGGTCTCATCTCCTTTATCAGTTCATGAGCCTTACCTTCTGTAATACTCTGTATGTTTGAGAACTGAATGCCTTTTTGTCATCTGTGAGAGATATGTCGGCAAGGATATATCCGTCCTTGCTGTGCATGAGCTTACTCTCTAACGTATGACCGTTGGCAAGCAGATATTTGTCTGCTTTGGTTAACTTATATCCGTCATATTCCTCGGTCTTGCCAATCACATTAGGTATCTTAATTTCTTTGCTTGATCTCACGATTACCGAATTCAAGTCCTTGTCAACCTGAAGCATAATTGTACCTCTTTTGGTATCTAAAGGAACAATATCACCGTGTAGAAGACGCTCTTTCTCCGTTTTGTTAAGCTTGTGTCCAAGCATCCTGTCCGGAATGGTTAGGGTTTCCTTGCGGTAAAAGACGGAAATGCCGTTCTCACTCATACGCAGCTTCCCTTTCTTCTCACCTATATCCATCAGGTCTGACATTATACCCTTTTCCAGTTTTGTTCCTTTGCCGTCCAGCAGGTTGCCGGTGTTGTGTGCATATTCGTATAGCTCCTGGCCGGTATAGCATACTTTATGGTTATGGTCTATGATAGTGAAACCGTCTTTGTTCTCGCCCTTTATATCATTCCACCGAATCACACTGATTCCTTTTTTTCTAAGTTCTTCGATGTATGAAGGCTCATTTGCCTTGTTCTTGTCAAAGAACGAACAAACCTTTTCTTTTGACTCCTCGACTCGCTCTTCATTCCGGTTTTCTTTAGCTTTAGATCTGATTTCATCCAAAGACAATTGGATACTGTCATCCCCCCTTGTGGAAAAAGATAGCTTCCGTCATGATATTCTGTTTTATAGCCAAGAGTTTCCGACAAGGCTCTGAACTGCCCTATGTTATTATAGGAATAGTTCTCATAAGCTTCTTTCAGTTTCATATCATTTTTCGAATAAAGGTTCTGCCCTGATAATATACTTGTTCTCAACAGCCAGTTTCATGTGGCGGCCACCACCCTTTTCATACAGTTCTATCTCAAAGATTTTGTTGTCCGGAATTGTAAACTTGTTAAATCCCAGAACAAGCCTGTTGGCGCTTTTTGCCCTTTATCTTTGTTTCAAAATCCTTTGTATAAATGGGATCTATGGTTGTTTCCTGCTGTATGGCATTCTTGCTTTTCTTGATATCTCTTTGAAAGCATTTGACAAATTCAATGTCATAGTCTATATATGACTTGTTTTTCAAATCAAAGATGAAAAACATAAAGTCTTCATGTACATACAGGTTGGACATTGACAGCTCAAACTTGTTTTTTACCTCGCCAACACTGTATATGTTCCTTTTCTTTGTTCTCAGCTCCTGAAGGCATTTGTCCATCACTTCACTGTTCACATCGATGTGGGCAGTATATTCACGCTTGTCATCATAGTTGTAGGTGAAGACCGAAGTCTCGTTTCTGCGGATGACAATGCTGTATGTATTCATGTTCTTGTCGATGACAAAAGATTCGAATTTTCAACGGCATCCTTAGCTGTTGAAACCTTCAGCTGATTGTTGTAGCTCTGTAAAGCAAAGGACATTTCGTTACCTTTGTGTGCCGTATATAATGTCTGAGGGGAAGAAAAAACTCGGCCATGTGCATGTCACTGACATCCGCCTGATAATCGTTGTGTTCCCATTTACCGTTATCTTCATAGATATTAGGGGAAGGATCGACAAGACCGTTTGCTATATATTTCACATGGTAAGTATAGACACTGCCGTCGATACAAACGACGGTTACATTTGTCTCTTTCTCAAAGTCTTCACTCTGTGCGCACAGTCTGACAACGTGGGGTGCTTCTTCAACCCTTTCTGCCGAAATAAGCTCTTTCTCTCCTACTTCAATATCGGACACTTGCACCGGGAACACCAGATGCTTCACAAAGTCAAAAGATACGTAAATGTTCTTGGCTTTGATACTCTCCTGTTCGGGACTCTGTGCTTTTAAGCCGAATGCGGCCACACATAGAACAATTAAAATATAGATTCTTTTCATAACTTTCAATTATAAAATGCGGTGAATACTGTTATCGCCCATAACAAGACAATACAGGCGAAAAATGAAACCAAAAGCGGTTTGATTTCCGTAAATTTCTTACCCTGCTTTCTTGATATATAGATTCTGTACCCGAAAAACAGGGTTGCTATAACAATTAGATAATTCAAGATATTCAAAATCATAGCTTGTCAATTAATGTTTCCAAAGGATGTGGCTGATTATTTTTGTTCTCTTCAAGCTCAGCATATAGTCTCTGCAATTCTTCCTGAACAGCTTTCCGTTTCAGCTTTGATTCTTTTGTCTCTTCCTGTATATACATCTGATAATTGCTCTTCAGATGTACCTTGACTTGCGAAAGTTTCATATTCAATATCTGTTTTGCTATCTGAGTCGTAGCATTTACAGCACTGGTTATCTCACTTGTCATTGTTCCGATAGAGGCAAGAGGCATATCAATATTCTGGACAAGTCCCTGCTGCATACGTTTGGCTGCCTGAGCCTTCATGTTGTTTGGTAAGTTCAATCCTTCCATTGCATCATTGTCGAAGATGACAAAGGAAACAGGACTGATCGTATTTCCTACCTTCAGGTTGTTTACCACTACCTCCAGCCGGTTTGCTCCTAATGTCGCCACACCGTAAAAAGAGTGTGTTAGCCGGTATCTTCATGCCACAGACAACGGCATCTTCCAGCATACGCATTCTTACTGTACTGCCGGTAACGACTGTCTGGTCTCCATGTATGCAGGCCTTGAATAAGGTGTTGCTGCTTGGCATACTTGCCTGTTGTCTCCTTGTCCTTTTGCCATTCTCGGCTATGTATATAGGCTGGTTGCTTACAAGGCTGTCCATTGCACTGCCTGGTTTGGGCTTAGTGGGATTTTCGGCTTTTTTCTTTTCCTGATCATAACCTATAATCCTTTTATATATCTTTTGTCTATAGACATTATTCTGCTCCAGTTCCTTTCGGATTTCAGCATTTTTCCTTGCTTCCCTTATAATCTCCTTCAACTCTTCTTCATCCTCAATGCTCGCAAGCTGCTTTTCCAGCTGTTCCGATAGGTGGCTGTCGCTGCTGCCATATTCACCCATTACATCAGAGTATGGATCTCTTCTCATTTTCCGTATTTTCTCCAGTGTTGCCTGGTCATATTTTTCATTTCTGTTCTGAAGGTCGAAGTAGAAATCCGAACCTCTTACCTGTGATTCATCCATGATTCTTTGTTTCTCCTTCTCTTCTCTTTCATCCTGTTTATAGGCTTCAATCTTATTGAGAGCTTTGTCCTTTGCTTCCGAATCCGGCTCCAGCAATACACTTTGCCTTTTTCTTTTTCATTTTCCGCAACTTCCTTTGATGATGTGTCGTGAACAAAAACACGTAGAGAAATAGACCACCTAATACGATGGGTATAATCATCAGAAGCTTGTTTTTGTCTTTTAAAAAATTATTAGTTTTCATGTTCGTCAGATTTTTCTGGTTGGGTATTATTATATTCTTCCTGGTTGTCCTCAATTGGTGCCGAATAATGCACGATCCAGTCCTCTATCTTGGCTCCGTGTGCATTTTCCTCACTTCTTGATACATCATAGATGGAGAACTCTGCTTCTACCTTTCTTGAAATCTTTCCTCTGGCCCTATATCCCGTCTGTGTGAAAAGTATTTTCCCTGTTACAGGGATAGTTCCCATATCTATGACTATTTCGTCAATTGATACTCCGTATCTGATGTTCTTCTGTACCAGTGAATTGAGCATATTCACATCATTGTATTCGTTCAACAGCTCTTTCCCCTTGTTCCCAATGAGATTCAGGGCACTTGTGATATTTTTCTCATAGGTATTTTCGTCAAAGGCATACCATTTTCCGACAAAGGTCTTGACATGATTGATGTATTCAAACATTCTCATATTTGATGCCGGCATACCACTTGCCTCATATACTTCCCCATTCTTGTCTATGACCAATGCCTGGCTGTAAGCTTTTTCCAGCGTCATAGTCTGATAGATGATGCATGTGATAAAAGCTATCGTAAGAACGACACAGTAGCCTATCGAAAGTCTTATAGTCATCTTTACGGCATTGTCAACTCCTTTAAATTTCATCAAGTCCATATCTGCTATTTTTTATCATCGATTATACTTTCTCCAATTGATGCCGCAGCTCCTACATTTGTTGCTTTGGCTGCTGCTCCAGCTCCACCAAGCAGGGCTATGGTGGCTGCTGTCGTTGCTATCGACATAACCTTTGAGATAACCTTGCCGGCATCACTGTGTCCGACAATCTTTGACGACAGCCAGAAACAGCTGCAATATGCGCCGATTAGAGCCAGATCCATGCCCAGATATTGCAACTGTTGTGTTGCCATATCAACAATGTCGGCCGGTGATTCGCATAGTGCTTTTAATGTCTGCCACATAATCTGATTGAGTATGTTTATCACGGTGAACACCATACAGGATGAACAGAGAGTACCGAACCAGATGGATAGCTGTTTCTGAAATACCGGAAGCATACTGAACGCGAAGACAAACGGGCCGAGTATAACCAGTATCTTTACAATAACTACACCTAAACCCAGGATGATGATTTGTATGATACCTACAACCAAGGCTGCCGCAGCGTGTAATACAAGTGCTACAAGGTTTGCCGGATTAAGGATATTGACAAGTTTCTCTATACTGGCTCTTAATCCTGTTGTCTCATCCTCTTCCGCTTTTTATCAAGCTCATGCTGCATGGCTCCTGTTGTGTCCTCTCCGGCTGCCACTTCCGCTTCAAGTGAATTGGTCTCATATTCTGCTATCATTTCACCCTGCTCGTTGCTTGCCTTGGCCATAAATTGAGCAAATTCATTGGCTCTTTCTGAAGATAGCGATGTAGCTTCGTTTATGACTTCCATTGTTCCTACAATGGTCTGTGCGATTGGCTTATACATTGTCAGACAGAAAAACAGTACCAGACAGCGGCCGATTTCCATCATGTCCGGAAACTTGTCTTCATTTGATGTCAACAACTGACTGGCTCCGTGATACAGATAATTATAGGCCAGATTGCATATAAAACAGATGACTGCAACTCCAAATGCTATAACTGTCATCTTTGAAACTAATTCCATAGTGAGGCCGTCTGTTATTTGGAGTCCCCACAAAAAATTGTCCTGGTTCATAGGCTTAGTTGGTATATCTTGTATAGGCTGAAAGGCGACCTTGATAATAGGTCTTACGGTTGTGTCCTTTCATCGATTTATAAATGACTGTACTTCTGACTGTTTCGTTAAACTCTCTCATTTCATCTGCTGCCTTTTCAACAGACTCCTTTACCTGTTCGATAAAGGAGATTCTTCCTTCTGAGTTCATCGAGAAATAACTTGTTACCGTTGCTACCTTCATCAGAAGGTCGGTGCTGACGCTGAGATTGACTGTTACTCTTTGAAAATTAAGAAACTTCAAACAGTGGTAGTTGGAACCTACATTCATATAAAAGCTGTAGTCCTGACTCAGACAGGCAACGTCATCCAACAGATCAGCAAGCTCTTTCAGAGATTTCAGTTCCTTCATTCTGTCTATGTTCTGTAAACCTTCCCTTAATTTCTGGGCTGCTTCCATCTCCTTTATCTGCTCTATCCATTTCTTTACGTTGGTGTACCACTCTGTTGAATTAAGGAAGGTATGTCCCGGATCATGCACAACCCACTGGGCATCTGCCTTCCCTGCACCTATAAACAACATGGCTGTCGTGATTATGAATATTCCAAATAATTTCTTCATAAGCTTAAATGATAAATGTGATAGTAAATATTACGCATACTACCCAAGCTATCAGGTATGTACGTGCATTTTGCTTTTTTGTGGCCAAAGCCCAAACCACAAAGATGAGGGCTATGCCTAATAATGCTGCTGCTATACTGGGTGCTACACTGTTCATACTCGTGTTCATGTCAGTGCTGTAGTTTAACAACTCCGTTAATCCTGCTGTTGCATCATCCATATTGCTTTCTCCTTTCTTCCAGATATAAGTTTATGGCCGTATAGGTCGAGCCTGTTTCTTTGAATAATTGCTTAATCCTGACTACGGTTGATTGTTTTGAGTCAAATGCTACCGCTGCAAAATCTGAAACTTCATTTCTGAAAATGAATGCATCATTGGACATCTTGATGAAGAACTCCCTCCAGCGGTCTGTCCTTTGCAATGACTCTATCATATAGATTTCTTCGTCATTGATGGACAAGACAGACTGGATTTCCGGCAGGTTCTGGCGGTGCTCCGAGTGATCCAGGATTATCTTTGTAGCACAGTTGATGATAATTGAATCCTTTATTCCTGAAGGCATGTTCTTCAGGAAAAGGATATTCTGTGCTGCCAGAGTGATGCTTCCCTCTTTCTTTCTGAATGTACGGTACAGATAGGCTATGAAGTCTCCGAACTTTTCATCCTGAAGGAAATCCAAGGCTTCATCGATAATCAGTTCCTTCATCATACCCTGTCGTTTCTTAATCTTATCGACAATCATCTGAAGGGTAATGATGGCCACTAGCGGAAAGTATTCCTTCTTTGACGCATCTTCCATGTCAAATGCGATGAGCTTGTCATGGACAATATCCACGTTTTCCTTTGCGTTGAGCAGGAAACTGAGTTCACCGTCTGTATATGGTTCCAGCAGAAGAATAAGCTCTTCAATCTCAAATTTTTGCTTTTCAAAATCACTCATTCTTTTTTTGAAGACTTCCTGAAGATATTTTCTATATGCTTTCATATCAGGAAAGATTCTTTCATTATTTTGACCTACTGATGAATTGTTTACATAGTCATAAAAGCCGATGATGGATTTCTAAGAATCGCCGTCTCAGCCGGCATCATCTGTTCCCTGGCCTTCCAGATATAGCTTATTATGGCTACGATAGTCTTTATCTGGTCATCCGCTGATTCTGCGTCCGTTGTGTCGATATAGAGATACTTACCGTTCTTGTCACGGTCACACAGAAATGGATTGAAGGCAAATTTCTTCTGTTCTGTAGAATCAAAATATTTCCCTCCATTCAATGCTATCATAGAACGGTATGAACCACCGATGTCGATGATCATGATGTCTCTACCCAGCTCATAGCTTTGCAGAATGTAATTGTTAAGCCAGAAAGATTTTCCTGAACCTGACGGCCCTATAACTATTCTGTTCTTGTTATTCAATGTCGGATAATCCCAAAGATTTATCTTTACCGGTGTTCCGAAACGGTCATTGTATATGTGTCCTTTCGTATCTGAAACATACATACCTTCTTTTTGCAGATAGCAGATTGCCTGTTTGGTTGTATTGATGAAACCTCTGTAATTTGCTCTGGCGTTACCAGGTATGTTTGTAAAGAAAAGGTTACACAATTCCGCATTTTCAACATAACAGCTGCTTTGGTTCATGAAGGAGAATCCTTGCTGTACAAGGGCTATCTTACGCATCAGTGAAGTTTTGTCCGTATCATTAAGAATGACATTGAACGAAGTGTAAGCGGTCTGATAGTCAAATTTCGTAATCTCCTCACAGAACAATCTTTGCTCCTTCTGCTTCTCTGCTGCAGGGGGATAAAAGTTGGTGATGTAGTTCAAGGCATCCTTCTCCGCTCCTATTGCTGTTACTGTCGCATCAGGATCTGTAATCTCGATGACCACATTGACGATATGATTAAAAGGCAATCCGAGACCTACGGGGTATAGCATCGAGCACTTGCTCTTGATACTGTCCGGTATTTCAATGTTTCCACCGTATGAGCGTGCTTTACCGGTGTGAGGAACGGAGAGTTCATGCAGATGCTCCCCTCGATTGTCAGTGATAACATCGATACATACTGCTGGCCGATTTTCATTTCACCGTTCTGTGTGATGGCCATCGGATTCACAACCTTTTCCGTTGCATCTTCTACAGGTGTATCATAAGATAGATTGATGTAATCATAAACAGCATTGTTCAACTCTTTGCTGTTCATCTTCCTGATTTCGAATTGCTGGATAGAAGCCAGACCATTCTCAAAATTAAGAAGCGATGCTTCCATCTCTGTCATTCGTCTCTCATAATCCCTATATGGCTGCTTAAACGGGTAATGTAATCTTCTTAACAGTGATGTGTTGGTCGCACTTTTTCTTATCTTGCCGTTCTTTTTCCCATTGGTAAATGTAAGATACAGATTAGTATAACTGTTCAGAATCTCCTTGCCGTCAAAATGCCGGTTGTTCTCTGCTATCAGAGCATTGTTTGAATATTCCTGATTGTTATCTCCGGTATAATAAAAAATCTGCTGATGTATGACAGTTCCGGCCGGAAGCATCTTCAAGAGAGCTTCAAGTCTCTCATGGATATATTCTGCTTCTTTTTCCGAAAGTGTGAACACTTCAGGAAGAAGCATTCTGTACCCTACTGTGATATCACCGTTCCCATTGATGATTGCATCTTGGGTGATGGTCTGTATAGGCAATATGTCTGCCAGATCTGTGGCCTTGTCTGTTACTTGCACTTCTTCATTGCGCATATACAAAATTGCAATGACAAGAGCCAACAAACAAATGACAACGGCTGTTAGGATGATAAGTGTGACCATTGGCTGTTCAGTTTAGAATGAAATTGAAAATCTTTTTTTTTATCTACTATTTTTCTGGGAGTTGCGCTCCGTACACTCAAACCTGTGAGAAAATCCGGATTCCCAGCCTTATGTTCCTTTTTCAAGGTGTTGAACAGTAACCCTGACAGAAATACTATTCCGCTGAGTAGAAGCGTTATGACCAGCGGATGCAGCTGCTTGAATATGCAGACGATAATCGTGATGGCTACTATAAGCATGAATATTCCGAATTGCCCGGATGACAAGCCGAAAAACTTGATAGGCTTGTTTATTTTCCTCATGGTTCTCATTGCTCAGATAATCAGGAAGGCAACCATAATCACTACAACTGCAATGATCCATCCTAACAGGTATTCTTTGGCATGTGGATTATTTGTAGCAAGAGAATAAATCACGAACACCAGTGCGATACCCAAAACGGCTGCGAGAATGTATTTTGCGACATCAAGGATTGTGTCAGCACCTTCCTTGGCTGTGTCCGTTACTTCCGAAAGACTGCTTATCTTAAGGCCGCTCTGTGCTTCTAATTCAATCGGAGCTGCCACCATGAACAGAAACATAAGACCTACTGCCCACCTGCTTACACTGTTGTTTACGTTCTCAAATCTCTTTCTTAATTGCTTTAGTACTTCCATAATTCTTCAATTTTAAAGTTTATACTTGTATTGTTTTAATTAAATTCCATTGTACATCTTCAAACCTTACGAACTTTTCCATTTCAGTGTCTTCCGTTTTTTCTTTTGTTTCTTCCGGCTTTTTCCCACTGTAATAGTAAGTTCTCCCACCTAAGAACATGTCCGCTATCTCCTTGGCAAGGTCATCTTCCTCGGTGTTCTCAACTTGAAAGATTACCCTGATGACCGGCGCTTTTTCCTGTATATTTTCCCTTTTGTCTTTCTCTACTCCAGGTACTTGTTTCTTTTCATTACTCCTGCCGTCTTTCGTGACTTTTCTTTTAGTCAGAAAATGATAGATACCAAGAGAGATGACAATAAGTATAATAACATCTGCTATGCTCATATCAACGACCATATTAATAGCCAGACAACCAACGCTACTACATAGGTAATAATAGCTTCCTTTGTTTTTTCATGATTGGTTATCAGCTTTTTAAGTACAGATAAACCTGCACAAATAAAGCCAATACCAACCAGCATTGCACCAACTTCACGGTACAACGATATCAGGCCGGATACATCTGTACTGGCTTGTAATAAGACAATAAGTAACATGATTTTTATTTATAAAGGAGAATCTTCAATCCCGCATTCCATACGGTGTTCCAGTTCTTTACAGACAACGGACTCCACATTTCTTTTATTCCGACGGTGAATGCGAGCTTTGGCAATATGAAAAGTTCTATTTCGGTCCCTATTTCCGGACCAACGATAAATTGATACTCTTTTGATGGATGTCTGGTGTATTCTGTGCCCAGAAAACATCCTATACCTATATTCCAGTAGATTGATTTAAGGTTACTGGCTATTGTTCGGTTATAACTGCCGTTTACAAACCAGTTCCGGGCTGTTTCTTCCCTTTGCTGGTTCTGCATTACCGGCATTATGCCTAAAGGCTGTGTTGCTTCAGTATTGACTGAATAATCGAAACTCTTTTCAAAATAATTCAATCCGGCTTTCCAGTAGGACGTTCTGTCAATGTATTTTGAGAATGATATATTTGCCATGTTATCAGCTTTTCCGAATATATTGGTACCATAACTACCTTCTAAAGCTGAAATCCTCTTGTAGTGTCTCTGTGCTTTAATCACACTGCCTCCAGTAAACAGGAGGAGAATCAGTATTACGATTTTCATGTTGCTGTACATAGTGCTTTCTATTTTTAAAGTTAATATTATCCAGTTTATTATTTTTATGTTTTATCATATCCTAATTTAGTAATTGTATCAAATCCTGCTCATTGTGTCAGGAAATTCAATTGATTCTGTCCAAACATATAGATAATATGCAAAACCGCAAATAAAAAGACATTTTAATTTCAGCGACATGCTGTTTTATTAATCTAGTTTCATTTTTTTTATGATGTAAAACATATAATGACAAGCACAAAAAAAGTAAGCGACTGCTCAACTACATCTTGTGCATTCGATTGTTCAGTGGGATGCACTCCATTGTAAGTGCATCTCCATTTCCATATACCAACTTATCTCAGGGTTGTCATTGAGTGTCAGTCTCGCTTTTTCCCGTTTTTTCCTGCATTTTCCCGGAACTGTCCCGATTATTTTCTCCATACATCCGGTAGCAGTTCCTTCAGGTCTCTGTCTGATTTGGGTGCCAGATAATAGGGGAGTTTACTGATCACATCATTCAGCCACTCTCTGGGGTTGACACCACGTTCCTTACATGAGCCAAGCAAGGAGCAGATTATAGCCGTATTCTCAGCAGCTTCGTGATTTCCGCAGAACAGCATGTTCTTTCTTGATATGACCAGTGGCCTCAGGGCATTCTCACAGCGGTTGTTGTCTATAAAGATTCTTCCGTCATGGAGATACGGTTTCATTCTTGGCAGCAGGGAGTAGGCATAGGCTATGGCTTTCCCCATAAGACTTCGTTTTAGAACTTTAGGGTATGTGTTTTTAAGCCAGAGTTCAAAGCTGTCAAGTATCGGCTCGGATAGACGTTGACGTAATTCAGCACGTTTTTCATACGGGAGTTCCTGTTTATCCGCCATGTATTCCACACTATACATATCCTGGATAAATTTGAGTCCCTGCATGGCATATTCCGGATTTTCTTCCTTGCACAGCTCTATATGCCTGCGGATATGTGCGAGACAGCCACACAGGCACACGTCCTCTCTATCCTCAAAGGCGTCATAAATGGGATGGCCGTCACTTTGGAGATATCCTTTGAAGTTTTTCAAAAGCCTGACCGCAACTTTTTGTGAACGCGATCCGTTGTCGTAATGGAAGAAGAGCAGACGCGGCACAGCCGCTCGGACTATCCAGATGTATTCTTTGCGGCTTTATGCCTCTCATGGTTTATAACCGGAAGCGTGGTCTCGTCAACCTGAAGGTAATCTGCGGCCAGTACTTTCTTCCTGAGTTCCAGATAAAGTGGTCTGAGAAGTTCGCAGACCGGTCTGAACCAGCCGTCCAATGTGTTTCTGGACAGTTTCACACCCAGATGTTCCAGCTGTTTCACTTGTCGGTAGAACGGGACATGATATTCGTACTTCTGTAAAAGGACCTCAGCGAGCATGGAAGCCCCGGGCATGCCTTTATATATGGGCATCAGTGGCATGGGAGCGGTTATTACAGCCTTTTCTCCGTTGTCAACGGCCTCCATTTCATTTTTCAGGGCATATGTGGGACGTACCGTGTCTTTCACATAGAGGTAGCCGGGTTTCATCTCAAGGGTCCTGGTATGTTCCTCGCCTATCTTGACGTATCTGCTTAAATCGACATTCTCCGGTTCGATGACGACTGTTACAACCGGAAGGTTATTCATGACGACCCGGTTACGGCGTGGCGTTTTATTGGCGGCCCGGGACTTTTGGACGGTAATCTGTTCAGCCGCCCTGCTCCGGGCCTCTTCGATTTCCGCCTCTATCTGTTCCAGGTCGCCATAGTCAAAAGGGAGCTTCGGGTCTCCGTTATCGACAGGCTTTCATTTCTCACTCATCTTTCCGAACACCTTCCTCTTCAGCCATGCCAGGGAGGCGTTCAGCTCAACTATCGTACCCCGGAGCTCTTCTATGGTCCTTGCCTGGGCCGAGATGATCTCACTCTGTTTACGGTTGATATCCAGCAGCTGTTCCATTGAGGATTCCACAGCTTGTCCGGTTGCATCTTCTTTTGCCATTCAATATCTTTTTTGATGATATAAAGATAGCGAAAAGCTATAAGAAAAACAAGCCTTCAAGCTGTTTGTTTACAACTGTTTACCAATGCTTTTTCAAATTGGAAAGCCGTCTTTGCCTGCCTTTGCTGACATCTTCATTGATGCCTTCCACCATAACGACCAGGTCACTCCAGGTCATGGGGTAAGAACGGGTGGCAGGATCATAGGCGGGTATCTTGAAGGTGCCTTCTTCAAGCAGTTTCTCGTAAAGGACCAGACCGCCCGGTTCGGCATGGAGCAATTTTATCTTGGTCCGGAAACGGTTGTAGAAAATGAATACGTCCCCACTTCTGATGTCGCCTCCCATCCTCTCATGCACAAGGCCGCAAAGAGTGAACATACCTTTCCTCATGTCCGTATAACCGGGGCATAGGAAATATCATGCTGTCATTTAGGCAGAACATTGGCATTATATATTTTAGAGATCAGATTCAGGGCAGCTTCACAGCCGGAAGACCCTTTAAACTTCAACTTCAATCCGTTGGGTAATTCCAAGGATATTTCAGAGCTGTCCTTTCCTTTCAAGGGAAAGGGGACGCTAGGCTGGGGAGATGGCAGGGGAGTCTCGTGAGATATACCGGGGGATGGCGTGTCGCCATTGATTACTATGGGGACAAAGCTGTCTTTAACCCCTAAGTGGGAGGCTTCTGCCAATAACTCCCGCTCCGTTATACCGTATTTTTGTTTCCAAAGATAGAATCTACTACGGCTATAACCTTCATTCTCACAAAAATCAGCAATGGACAAACCACTCTGCTGCTGACGGAAAAGAACGGAGATAAATTTTTCTCTGCTCATCATGTGTTTACGTCGCTGCATCATAGGATATTATTTTTTTGTAGCAAAAGTAAGGAGGAAAATGAACTGTAGAAGATGTACTTACTCAGGCGCTTACAAAAAAAAAAAAGACAGGATACTAGTTGTGTAAAAGTATCCTGTCCTTTTATAAGCTATCTGAAGATCTTTTTTCTGGCTTTACTGAGAGCCTGTGGTGTTATTCCGATGTACCTTGCTATTTCCTTTAATGGAACATGTTTAAAAAGCCATTTTTCTTTATTTAATACCTTTTCATATCTTTGGTCGGCAGTCATGCAGTGTATTCCTTCTTCTCTTTCTATTCTGTGCATAAGAGATTTTTCAAGGTGAAAAATAGCCAGCTTACAGAAATTGAAAGATTCTCCGAACATCTCATAAGCCTTGTGCTTTTTTCATTCGCCATACCTTACAGTTTGTATTGGCTTTGATACTGTAACAGGCTTTGTGTTCCGGATTATGCAGGAAAAAAGGGTTTATGAATGCCCTGTCATCTATAAATCGTGCATTAACAAAGCCACCCTTAGCGTCAGGAAAGCAGATGTTCAGGATTCCTTCTTCCAAATAGTAGAAATGCTCAACCAATTCATCTTTGGTAATCAGATAATGTCCTTTTTTCAAATGAAATGGTTCGAAATTCTCCTCAAAATAGATTTTTTCTTCCGGTGTAAAACTGATGTGTTCTTGAAGTTCCATCTTCTCGATGGTTTCTTCAATGAGTTTAGTTATTTGTCTAGGTGCCATAAATATATATAAAAGCACGGTTCAGCATTGCCAAACGAGGGGGTGGTGTTTCCCTTATAAAGCACTGCTTCCCCGCGCCGTTTTATTCGGTACGGGTTCGCAGCTGCTTTATAGTTAACCTCTGACACCACTCTTCCGTTTGGCAGCTGTACGTATGTAAAAAACGGATTCCCATATGACATGGAAATCCGTTGCAAAATTATAAAAAGTTATTCATTTATCTCCTATAATTGCCTAATATCAGCCATATTTATAGTATAATTTTCCTTTGGTGGCATCTTCATAACGTGGATATATGTATTTCTATAAATCTCGTTTTTAATTCTAAATCATCATCGCTGTATGCCCATTCTGTAAACTCCTCATTAAAGCTTCCGCTACCAAATATGAAACAATCTTTATATTTATAGGTTTCATATACTTGTACGCCTTTTTTTCTTAAGAAGGCATCTTTGAGCCCTTCATAATATTTTGCAGTAATTATTGCTTTTGCTTTTTCATCAAAATATTTGAGGGTCTCTTCTGAAAATCTGAATTTTACGCTATAGGCCCACTTTTCATTTTCCTTTTCACAAATTCGTATTCGAATTTTGTTTGTGTCAAATTCTTGTTTATTGCATTTAATGTTGCAATCACCTTTTTCTTACGGTCATGGTTATTTGCTATGTTTATATCGAAGTGCTTGGCCAATTCATCCACTGTCAATGTAAACTCTGGTTCCTGACCTTGTTGTATCTTATGTTTTATAAGTAAAATCATTTTGGACAAATTCAGATAGAATTTTCTGTATGCCCTTTTGTTTGGCAGACATCTATAGTCTTTAAGGTCAATCAGATTATATCCGGTGAACATCATATTCTTCAAATCTTTACTTAGATTCACCTTATACAATCGCTTCGTTCTTTTCTTTGTCCCAAAATTGTCCTTGATGTCGAAGCTTTCTAAAATAGGTATAAATTTGAATTTAGTTCATCCATTTACAGTATAGCCAACACTGAGTGTGTTCTTTCCTAAACTGAATAAGGCAGACTCAAAAAAAAAGTCTCTATAGGATGTTCTATCTGCTCACCCTCATATTCAGTCTTATAAACAGGCGTTAACTGACCAAATGTTTTTGCTTTCTGTTCTTCGGTTAACTTGCGCTGGAGTTTTGTCCTGTCATACCCCATAACTGTGCAGAAGTCTTCAATCGAAAACCACATGTCACCGAACAGGTCCTGCATTTGCGTGTTAGCGGCAAAAATTATGATATCATGCATGATTGTTCCTCCTGATTCAATTAATAAATCAAGACTAGCTCCATTATTGGGTTCGCTTAATGTTCGTGGTACTCTGCTGAGTTCTTTGTATTGTTCTGTTTCAACCATAATTTAACCGTTTCTTTGTTTGCAAATATAGCGATTTTTTCTATTCATTTAGTGTATTATTTATACACTAAATAGCTAATAATGAAATAAATCATTTGTCCAGATGTGTAAAAGTGTCCCAGTTGCTCTTTTTTATTCGTACAATAAAAATTATGCCACAAAAGGGAAGTTACAAAAATTAACATTAAGTTTTTACTTGGCTTTTATTCAAAGTATTTCCATTAGTTGTGTAAAACCGTCCTAAATCGATGGTTTTATGCCTCCCCAGATGTGTAAAAGTGTCCCGATTGCTTCTCCCTGTTGTGTAAAAGTGTCCCGATTGCTTCTCCCTGTTGTGTAAAAGTGTCCCGATTGCTTCTCCCTGTTGTGTAAAAGTGTCCCGATCACTTCTCCCAGTTGTGTAAAAGTGTCCCGACTTCGAAGTCAGTTGTGTAAAAGTGTCCTATTCTTAGTTTTGCGTTTATTTCCCAAAAGCCTTTTTACAAGCGGTTTCTACAGTTTTTCTGTTTTTGTTAGTTGTGTAAAAGTATCCCACATATTCCTAATACCCTAAAAACCTAAATAAAGAAATGCTTCGACTTGTGTAAACATACTTTCGGAAAAATATTATCGAGTTAATAGTTAAATTGTTTACATAAATTAACTATTCCGCTTTGATGATATAAAATTAGGGACACTTTCCCGCAGTTGTGTAAAAGTGTCCCACTTACCCCTGATTTCACTAATAGATGTGCAAAAGTATCCGGGTTATCTAATCATCAGTTTATACTACCTAATATGTTCATTTATTACATGTGCGGTTATGTTTAAGCTTAAAAAAAGGGCAAAACAGGATTCTTATATTCCTGCTTTACCCATTACCTGGCTTTTTGAATCTGTAACAGAATCAAAATACTATAAACTCATATATTTCTTTACTGCCGCTTGAATTTCTTTATTGTATTTTTTCAAATGCTATTTCCAGAATATTAGTTGCCAATACGTGCATACTTACATCAGATACATTGGCAAGTCTCTTCAGTTTTGCATGAGTTTCTTTTGATATGCGGATCATCTCCACATCTTTTATTTTCCTCTCCTGGAATAATAAATTGTACTCTTCCTTTCGATTGCAAGACTTATTCTTTTCCTTATCTTCTTGTTCGTCCTTGCCCTTTTTTTTCCGAAAGTACGTTTTCTTCAGGTTCGACAACTTCTTTTACTTCCTGTAGTTGTTCTTCGCTATTCTGTTGTGGCTGCTCTGGTTCCACAGTTATTGTAGGTGCCACGTTTTCTGTTTCCTTTATTTCCTTTTCCATCTTGGATGCATTAGCCAAGAGCTTGCTCATGCCGATTGAAGTTGTTTTATTTCCCATGTTACTCCTCCTCTATATGTTTGCTGATTAATTCTATAACTTCCTCACAAAACTGATCACACGGATGATGGTAGTTATTGCTTAATGTTGACAAGTTCCTCTGATAATCCACCCTTGAATCCTTGATATAGTTTTCCATCAATTGAAAAGGAAGGTTTTCTTTATTTTTATTATTTCCTTACACTCCAATACATTCGTCATTACTCTATTCATAACACCTCTTACGGTTGTCTTCATACCATTTTCCTTTCTTGCCTTTATGATGTTTTTTATACACACTGTCATAGAAGTACAAGGTTGCACTAAGATCCGTGTTGTTTGGTTCGAAAGGCATGATTACGATGTCTATGAAATGCAAAGTCTCTACAACGCCGTTTTGCTTAAGGTTACCCGGGAAATCAATTAATATGACATCAAAACTTTCCTTCAGGAAATCCAGCTGATTAGTAAACTCAGAAGAAGATATATTCATTACTTCATATTCTTCCTTCAGGTTATTGCTTTCATCACTTTCTGATTGGCGAAGCCTTCCATTGTATTCTGCATATCATCTATATCGACAACCCCAATTTTAATGCCATCCTCGCCCATAGAATGTACGTAACCTGCAAATAACGCAGTAAGGGTTGATTTTCCCACCCCACCTTTAGGGTTCTCAAAAGCTAAAGTAATACCAGGTAATTTTTTTCCCATATGCTATTAAATTATGTTTTTTTGCAAATATATACTTTATAAATTACTTATGCAAGAAATCACATTATTTATTACTTGAAAAAGAAAGATATTTATTACTAACGTAATATATTAATAAACATCATACATACTATATTATGATATAAATAACTTGAGAAAATATGTAACTAAGTAATTAAGTATTTAAGTAATAAAGTAACAATATTATGTTGTAACATTATTACATATGAAATAAAGTAATGATGTATCTTATAAACATATGTAATTCTATATATATGTAACACATGTTACCCTGTTACATATTTACGTTTGTTACATAATAACTTCCTATTACCCTAATTTTTTAATCTAGATTAATTAAATAAATAAAATCTCCAGGGTTTATTGCTTATCATAATTATCTTAATTACTTTAGTACGCGCAAGATATGTTTTTGTACGTACAAAAACACCTTGTATCAACCGAGTTGATGTATATAACTCACTTTGTTCATTATAATAATATAATTTCATGAATGAGAAAAGAACAGCTCGTTTAGAGTTAAGACTAACTTTTTGAGGAGAAAGAAAAATTGAGTAAAATGGCTCAAGAAAGAGGTAAAACTATTGCTCAAATTATAAGAGAATTAGTTATTAATGATAAATTAGTTACTAAAACTGATGTTCAAACCGTTATAGAATTAAAGAGAATAGGGAACAATATCAATCAGATTGCGAAACAAATTAAACTGATCCCTCATGAGGATAATATAAAACTTTATCTTCAAGAACTACACGATTTTTTAAATATGCTATCAGTAATAACCAAAAAACTTGTTTGAAATGATTGCTAAAATTGAACCGGCTTTTTCATCCAAGTTAACATTAAGCAGAAAAATTGATTATCAGTTGGAGAAGATTTCTTCTGGTGAAGCAAAAGAATTATTCAACTCAATAGGTGATTCTTTATTTTCTTTTTCTGATTATATGTTTCTTTTTCTCTTCGCTTAATGACAGGGTGAAGTTACCTTATTCTGAAATAACCTTGAATCTTTCTCCAGGTGAGAGATTGTCTGAAGCTAATTGGATTAATCTCTCTAAAGAATATATGGAGAAGATGGGTTATGGAAACTGTTGTTACTCCATAATTTTAAATAAGGATAAGGAGCATTCCCATGTCCATATATTGCACAGTCGTATAGATTCAGAAGGTAAATCCGTATCAAATTCTTTGGATTACAAACGGTCTGAAAAGTTAGCACGGGAACTTGAAAAGAAATATAATCTTGTCAGCCTAAAAGAAAACGAAAGAACTAAAGAACGATTATCCTCAATATCCGGACAGCGTTACTATTTTGATAATGCTTTGAAAAAAGCACTCAGGAATTATGCTGTAAAAGAAAGGGTGATGAGTATTTTATCTTCATCTGGTGCATCTGAACTGCTTGGCGACAGATTACTTAAATCAAAGCTGAGCTATGAAGAATGGATGTCAGTTCTTGGCAATCATGAATATGATTCAATTCTTTCTATCCTTAAAAAGGTGGGTTCCTTAAATCTTTATATAAGGATGATCTTTTATCCAGACTTGATAGAGCTTTTTGCATCCAGTACCAACTTTCAGGAGTTCAGGGCCAATTTGCAGAAAGAAGGAGTGTATATGCGTCTGACAAGTAAGAAAAGACAAGTCCTATTATGTTTATGGCCTGTCTGAAGATTCATTTTATATTAAGGATACATCCTTGCCTCAGAAATTCAGATATGGATATATGAACTTTGATGCAAAGTCAATGTCATACGATGAACAGAAACATTACCTGTTCAATAAACTGAATCTGATACTGGATAAATCAGATTCTTATGATGAATTTAAGCGTTTATTGAAAGAATCTGGTATCGGTATAAAGGAACATGTGAATAGTAAAGGCATATATGGACTTACTTATTCTGTCATGGATACAGATATTCCATTTGAATTTAAGGCTTCCGATATATCTCGCAAATTTACCTATGCTAATATACAGAGCCATTTTGATAGAGAGCCTTTATTGCATGATAACACGATATACAGGGTAGGGGAGTGGCGAGAGTCTTTAGAACGCGATAATGAGTATATGTCACATTCTGCTCTTCCTTTTATACCGGATATTGATATTACTGGCGGTAGCAGGAAAAATAGAGAAGATGATCTTCCGCCTTTGAAACGGAAAAAGAAACATAAAAATAATGATTTGTCACTTTAAAAATATCAAATATGAATTTCCAGTCGCTTTTCAAAGAATATACTCCAGTAGAGTATGGTGATTTTTTTCGCCTTTATAGAATCAACAATAGGGGTTATGTCATTTATTGTAATGAAAATAACGTAATTTGCTGTATGGAATTATACGGTTTTACGGATATTTCGGTTATTATGCTGGCTGAATTACTGAAGGTTAATTTAGAAGAATTGGAAGATTGCGAAGAGTTTTCCCTGCCTGTTCGTTGCAGCAGACAACAAATAATAGATTATTTGTTTGATGTTTCGGCAAAAGAAACATATGTGAAACTAAAACATGTATCTGGACTGCATGGCTATTTGCTCAAATCTATACATCAGGATAAATCTGGACTGAATGCCTATCGCAATCTTTTTTCAATTTGATCCTGTTAAAGGGAAATACAAGACTTTTGTTTGACGATAATCAGTGCCTGGCTTCAATACGCACAGATAAGTCTGGCTCTGTATATATCTGCTGGGATCCTGTCTTGTTCTTTGGTCTGGATAAATCCGGTGATCCAGACTCAACAGGATATTTGCTTTCTTCATCTTCAACTTTGCTGATTGATTATGTTTTGTCAAAAATATCTTGTGATAGAGATATAATAGTAATGGCTGGTAGCAATTATTTAGAGGCTCTGCTTCTTATTTCTTCTCTCGTTACCTCACAAGATCTTTCTTATAAATTATCTGTTAGTTATGATGATATGAATGTGACCATTCAGTTCTTGAACTGGCCTACTCCTCAAAAAGATTATTAATTTTATCTCTCAGCTTAATAAGCATATACCAAACGGTTATGAAAAGCTTTCGTGTGTTATGGTAAATAAGAAAATATATTTGCAGGTTCCGGCTATCCGGTCTTATTTAAAACCGTTGCTTTATTTATATTATGATTTGTTGTGTGATGGCTCTTTAAAATTGTCATTATTGAAATCTGATGCTTCCTAATTATTATCTTTGTGCCTATTTTAATGTATTTATTATCAACCTTTATAAATAGCTATATGACAAAATCTGAATTAGTTAAACAAATATCTTATTCTACTGGTATAGATTACGCAACAGCATTAACAGTAGTAGAGGCATTCATGTCTGAAGTAAAATCTTCATTGGCAAATCAGGAACCTGTCTTTCTAAGAGGCTTCGGCAGCTTTATCCTGAAGCATAGAGCAGAGAAAACCGCTCGCAATATTTGCAGAAACACTACATTAATTGTGCCGGAACATGATATACCTGCTTTCAAACCTGCCAAAGAGTTTGTTGCTTCAATAAGTAAATTGAAAAATATTTAATAGGGACGGTTTTACACAACTATCCATTTATCTGTATCACAACTATCTGTAGAGGGTGTATGATTAGGATAAAATTACACAACTAAATTATTCTATGTTATTTTTGAATTTGTAACATAATCAAAATATGAAAGATCAACTTGCTTTATTAAGAAAATGCATCGTAAATGATATACCGGCTATCGTATTTCAGGGCGATGACAGCTGCACAGTAGAAGTATTGGAAGCAGCCATTGAAATCTACAGAAGGCATGGCGCTTCTCGCGAATTTCTGTATGACTTCCAGAATGTGATTGATGATGTCAAGGCTTATCAGATACAGAATCCGCACAGATTGAAACTGGCTGATATGACTGAGGTTGAGAAAGAACTTCTTCGTAAGGAAATGCTGGAGAAAGGTCTACTGGGATGAACATAAAACTTACCATGTATTCTGCTGACCTGAGCAGTGAACTGTCATTGCCGTTTGCAGATCAAGGTGTGAGAGCTGGATTTCCTTCACCGGCCCAGGACTACATGACTGACAGCATAGACCTGAACCGGGAACTCATACGTCATCCGGCCACAACATTCTATGCCCGTGCTTCCGGAGATTCAATGAAGGACTGTGGTATTGATGATGGCGACCTGTTGGTTATAGACAAGGCCTTGGAGCCTCAGGACGGTGACATCGTTGTGGCTTTCATCGATGGAGAGTTCACGCTGAAGACTGTGCGCTTTGACGATAAGGAGAAATGTATCTGGCTCGTACCGGCCAACGAGGAATATTCACCCATAAAGATTACTGAAGAGAACAACTACCTGATATGGGGTGTTCTTACTTATAACATAAAGAGACAGCTTAGAAAAGGAAGATGATAGCCCTTGTCGATTGCAATAACTTCTACTGTTCATGCGAGCGCGTGTTCAATCCGCTGCTCCGTGACAAACCTGTCGTTGTTCTGAGTAACAATGACGGCTGTGTCGTGGCCCGAAGCAACGAAGTTAAAGCAATGGGTATCAAGATGGGTACACCTCTCTACCAGATTCGTGAAGTCCTTGAGGCAAACAATGTGGCTGTCTTCAGCTCAAACTACAACCTGTACGGTGACATGAGTCGCCGGGTAATGATGCTGCTGTCCGAGTTCACGCCCGAACTGACCCAGTACTCAATTGATGAAGCGTTCCTGGATCTCTCCGGCTTCGGAGAAGGGAGAAGTTGGTTTCCTACGGTCACAGGATTGTGAAGACCATCGGAAAGGGTACCGGCATCCCGGTTACGATGGGTATTGCTCCGACAAAGACTCTGGCGAAGGTGGCAAGCCGTTACGGAAAGAAGTACAAGGGATATCAGGGTGTATGCATGAAATCAAAGTTCTTCAGGAGTATAAGGAAAAAAGCAC
>VOFG01000571.1_pt1 | contig 94000 bp, 131 predicted proteins | sample 5384171 | NCBI WGS metagenome assembly VOFG01 (sample SAMN12384726, study PRJNA508395) | human gut metagenome | isolation source: healthy gut F | host: Homo sapiens
AGATACAACCAGCCTACGCAGCAATGGCTTCTAACGCCAGTTTTGATTTAGGGTATTGCACGTTCAATTTTCCGATATATATACAGTGAACCAGTCACTACGCTAAGCAAGCTGCTGTGTCCCATTTTCGCATATATAATATATATACCGGATTTCGTCAGAACGTAACTCGGCAAATTGAGGACAAAAAGAAAACGCCAATCTTCGACTGACGTTCCCTTGAATTTGTTTCACTTATGCTCACATCGAGCACAAGCTGCAAGGAGTATATTCCCGTTCATGGCAAAAAGGATTTCAATAAGGAAAACGTTCCTTAATCGAATCACGCACCTTTTCTTGCGTCTACTTTTGCACTTCGAGTTGCTATATGCTCTCTTGCCGCAAAAGCCCTTTTGTTTCTTCTTCCCTGACGATAGCATTAAAGTCACCTTTTTTGTGTCGGTAAATTCCTTTGTCGACATAATCGATAACTTTGTTCAAAAAAAAAAAAATCTCGTTGTGCTAAATATCCTCCATCGGTTGTTGCGCTTTCCCCTCTCCACAAGTAGCTTTTTGAAACATTTATTTCACTTGCGGAATCGGTTAGAATTTCTTTGGTGCGTATACGGTCGTTTTGCGGAGCATGTTCCGCACATACCCCTGCACTTCAGTGTAGACCCATGTGCTTAAAGCCCATTGGCGGTTGTCGTCATAACGTTTTATTGCCAATAGCGTTGCAAGATACGCCTCCTGCAACAGGTTCGTAAGCTACGCCCTTCCCCACGAATGGCGCGATCGCTTTTGCGAATAAGTCCTTGATTCTCTACTATCCATCTTTCTGTTTCAGCATGCGTCAAACAACCACCGCCGAATCGAACCAGCCGGCGAAGTTCTCTGCGAAGATATCTTGAACCTTTCGCTTCCGGCGACAGACGGTGACCCTGTGAACATTTTGTTTTTTTGCAAATTCCTCGCAGTTTTCGTGATCCACGATCGCTTTGAAATACACCTTATCTTTGTCTGTCAGAGTATCACTGAACTTCATAACCTGTCCGCAGAGGATGTGCTGCAGTGCTGTATCTTCTGTTGGTGACACCCAATAGTTCGGCTTTGCGCTTTGCTTCTATTGCCTTTGCGACTTCGATTTCATCCTGCGGCATTTCGTAATAGATATATTTATTTTCCGACTTTATCTTCTTTGACAGGTTGGCTTGAACGCAATAATACACCCATGAGGATAAGGACCATGTCCGTTCATCATCATATTTGTTAATGGCGATCAGTGCAGCAAGAAGCGCCTCTTGCATCAAGTCTTCCTGTTCCATTCCTTTACCCATATATATTTGGCAGCCGCAACGATAAGAGCCATATTACATTTAATCCATTGTTCGGCATTCACGGGCAACCCCCCTTTCGCACAATTTCGTGTATATACGGGGAAACCGCCACTCCACACTTGTTCGGTGGAGCGGCGATTTCTCTATACATGTTTGGTTGACTTACTTGACGGCGCTCCAGCTTTCTACGCCGGAAACAGTCTTGTAGTCATGTGCGTTGGAGGCTTCGAGGATCTCGTAGTAAGCCCAGAAAGAAGCGTTGATGTCATTGTAGTCATGCAACTTCTCAAGGTTTACAGCTACGAAGTTCTTGTCGCAGGAACGACCCAGAACCGCATTGGTGATCTTTACGACCTCTGCGCGGTTGATGGAGTTGTTCGGGCGGAAGGAGCCATCAGAATAACCGTTGACCCAACCCTTCTCAGCAGCGGAGGTAATAGCAGCATAAGCCCAGTGGGTAGACGGTACATCGGTAAAGGTCTTGGAACCGCCGGAGAGCTTATCGAAGCGAGATGCTACAGTAGCAAACTCTGCGCGAGAGATAGAAGCATTCGGCTTAAATGAGCCATCGTTATAGCCCTTCAGGATACCTGCATTGGTCAGGGTTGCGATTTCCTTAGCTGCCCAACTGTTGTTAGCGTCAGCGAAGCGAGAGGAATCAGCAGCGTACTGCTTGCGGGCATCATCGGTCAGCAGACGATAGAAGATCGCAGCGACCTCAGCGCGAGTAATGTTTGCGTTCGGGTGAACACCGCCATCCGGGTAACCCTTGATATAAGCGATATGATCGCCGGTAAGCATTTTAGCTACCTTTACTTCGAGGGTATGGTTCTCACGAACCTTAGTGAACTTGTAAGATTCCAAAGCGCCCTGAGATTTGCCATCCACGATTACATCGGTGATGACATAACCCTTGTCAGCCTTGAACTTGAATTCCTTATCAGAACCGGAAACAACAGTTACCTTGCCATTCTTGTCGGGAGTCGGAACAACAGTTACGCCGTCGTCCTGCTTTACAGTGATGGTGTTGCTAGAAACAGCACCGCCGCCACCACCGCCGCCACCGCCACTGGAGCGAACGGTGTACTGTGCGTATACGGTTGCAGGTACGTTAGCTGTCTTCAGGCCATCATAAGTAACCTGAGTGCCACCAGAAACTGCGGTGAACCAACCGTTAAATACATAGCCGGACTTAGATGCGCTCGGCAGAGTGGTGATCTTGCTCAGGCCTACAACATAGGTTTCAGCGTTGTTAGTAGTAACTACGCCGCCGTTTGCGTTAAATGTAACGTTTGCGCTGAACTTCGGAACCAGGACGGTAGGCTCTTCGAGCTTCTTTACGTCGTCAATGCCCAGAATTTCATCCGGCTTATCCTTCTTTGTCCAGCCATCGAAAGTGTAACCATCCTTCTTGACTTCCGGCAATTTGTCAATTTCGGACTGCAGCTCCTTGCGGGTTGGTGGAATCATCGTCAGCGAACTTATTACCGGTCGGGTCGAAGGTGATCCAAGGCTCCATAACAGCGGTCAGAGTGATGCCGTCCTCATCCTTATAGTCAATATACTGCGGCAGCTCAAGGAGGATCTCGTTATCGATCTCATCCCAGTTTGCTGCTGCCAGCCAGCCATGATACTTAGCATCAGTCTTGGTCGGTACCGGCAGGGTGCCATAAACCGAGTCAAAGTCAAGCCTCGACAGTCCAGGTGTCTGCATCCGCATCATAAACGCCAGTGCTCTGGTCAAAGGTGTCCGGCATTGCAGAACCCTTCATAACAAACTTCACATTATACTTTTTAGGCTGCCACTTAGCATAAACTGTCGTATCCTGTGCCAGGCGAACCATGTCGTCAGCAGTCAGAACATCGCCGTTCTTGACAAGCGACCAACCCCTTAAAGTCATAGCCCGGGCGAGTAGCTTCCACATCAAACAGACCATTGTAGAATTTATCGTAAATTTCTTCGGTATGGTCGATAGAAGTATCAATCAGGCTTGCACGAGTAGATCCAGTCTGATCATTAAGATCGAAGGTGTACTTGTAGCTGTTAGCCACATAGGTCGCATAAACCGGGATTTCTGCACCATCGGTCAGGACAGTCGTCCAACGGTCGCCATTCTTAAATACAGAAGACGGATCGCGCAGGTTGAGCATCCAAGAAACGAAGGTGTAACCAGTCAGTGCCGGGTCGGCAAGCCAGACAGAATCTCATCATAAGTGATGGTCAGCTTCTTTGGAGCAACAGTACCCGAATTGCCCTGCTTGTCAGAGCCGGGGTTAAAGACAAGCGTGTAGTGATGCGGCACGAACTTTGCGTGCAACGGACGGGTTTCTTCGTAGGTATTTGCATCGTTCTTGACAATCACATTATCAACAGAAACAATCGTTTCAGAAGTTACCTGCGTGCCGTCCTCAAGGAACCAACCTGCAAAGTTGTAACCCGGCTTGGATGCAGTAGGCATAGTTCCCATTGCCTGATCGTAGGTTACAGTATGGCTATCCTGATAACCGCCCGGAACATTGTTGTTTACAGTACCAGCGCCGCCGTCAGATGCTACAAAGCGAAGCGCCCTCACCCGGAACGTAAGTAAGCGTGTAATCACGCGGGGTCCACTTCGGGGTTACAGTAATGGTATTGCCAGCTTCGACGTACTTGTCAGCCGGAGTGGTAGGAGTGATGTCGTCGCCATCCTTGTCTACCCAGCCATTGAAATCATAACCCGGCTTGGACGGATCCGGCGGAAGCTGACCCGCAAAGTCACCGCCATAGATGATCTTGCCGCCGTCCGTGTCGCCACCCGGCTCAGTCGGGTTCGGTTTAACATCTGCGGTCTTGCGGTTGTAATACAGCCATACAATGCCGCCATCAAATGCATCATTGTACTCGCCATCAACTTCGGTCGAAGCATCGGTCGGCTTGATGGTTACAGTTGCATTGGTGGCATCAGCAGTCATGCCGGTTGCATTGCGGTCGTATGCGTTTGCATAGCCCACATAATTAAAGCCTTCAAATGTCAGGTCAGAAATGCTGCTGATTGCGAACTGATAATCGGTATCAGTCGTACCAGTCAGCTTGTAGGAAAGCAGAGCACCGTTGTTATCCTTATATACAGTCTTGTACTCGGTATAGGTGTCTGCTGCAGAGTAAACGCCGGTGTCCGGATCACGTACGATATCCTGAACCGCAATCTTGATAGCCCAGTTGGTATCATCACGTGCAATCCAGTGACCCGTCAGATCAGTATTCTCCGACTTGTTGTAAATGGTCGTAGAGGTTACCAGACGGTCGCCATCATACCAACCACCAAACGCATAACCCGGCATGCGCGGAGTCGGCAAAGTGCCAACCAACGCACCGAACTTAACGTCCTTAGACGGGAACGTGTCAGGAGACGTTACGGAACCTTCGCCTGCCGAATTAAAATTCAGCTTATATACATTGCGGTCATAGTAAATGTCGAAGATTGCATTGCCGTTCGCCAGAACCTTGCAGTTGGTATCCGGCTTTGCGGTAAATCCATCACGATTCCACCAGGTCAGCTCTGCATCTGCCATGCTCTTGAGATCCTGATTGAAATATCCTTCACAGCATCAGAAGTACCATCGTTCCAATCAGCGGACTGATACAGATAATACTTAACACCATTTACAACCTTAGTTGCAACCGCTTCAGTATAACGTGCATTAGCGCCACCCTCAGCATATTCAACCCAGTGCTTAATAGTGTACTTAGTATCCGTACGAGCCGTCCAATGCGCATACAGTTGACGAGTGGAAACGCCAGTCTGATAACGAGTTGCCGGAGTTACCTGCTCGCCGCCTTCAGCTTCCGTAAACCAACCATCAAAGTCATAGCCTACCATGCTTGCCGTTGCCAGCTCACCGTAGGTGTCTGCGTCAGCACCCATGGTCTTGTTTTCCATGCTCAGCGTAGCCGGTGCAGAAGTTGCATCGCCCTCATTAGCGTGGAATACGATAGTGTCCGCAACCTGCTTGATGCGATAAGTTACCAGAGCATTATCAGTAAGACCAGTGATAGAGGAATTGCCAGTGGATGCATCGTAAGTTACATGGCCGTTAGCGCCTGCATCAGTTACACAGGTATCAGCCAGGGTCTGGCCTTCCAGAGTGGAAATCTTCAGGGATGTAATATCACGAGAAATTACACGATACTGACGCTCGTAGGACAGTACAGCATAGTACGTCTTTCCTGCAGTCAGACCGTTGAAAGTAGCAACGCCCTTTTCATCGGTGGTTGCAGTTGCAACCGGAGCGCCTGCGTAATCTACGCTGTCATACAGAAAGATCTGAACATCAGTAGCAGCCGGGCCAGAACCAGAGCCCTTTGCAATCTTATAGGTTGCGTTAGTTCCCTGTCGTCCCTGTGCTGCGATAACCAGTTTATTATCGGACAGGCCGGTAATATTGGAGGTCATAGCGTAAAGAGGACCTTCAGAGCGAATGGTCAGAGTGTAATATTTTTCACCGGAAATCTCAAACTTAATAGTGTCCGTCAGGGTGTCAACGATTGCATCGTCAACAGTGATCGTAGCCGTACCGTTTGCAAAATCCGGAGTGTAGGTGTATTCAACATCATTGCCGCCAGAGGTTACATGAATTACGTCCTTGGTCGGGATACGATACTCATCCTTGTTAACCTTAATGGTGAAGGACAGATCATCGTCTTCCGGGGTATTCTTCGCTACAGTGTCAGCCGCAGTCAGAACGCCACCAGCCTTGGATACGGACGGCAGAGTATCGTTTATGAAATCCACATCCTCGCCGTTGATGTCCTTGCCCTCGATATTGGTCAGGGTGTTTACATCCTCGAAGGTTACGTTCAGAGTCTTATAATACAGATACAGACCTTCAACGCCGTTATAAGTCATGTGACGGATGTCCCATGTGCCGCAATCATCATGCCAGCCCTTTTCATCGCCGTTCTTGGTCGGAGTGATATCGTAACCAGACGGCCGAGAAATCAGGCGATATGCTTCTTCTGGATTTGCATTGATTCCGATATTTGCATTAACAGTTGTTCCTGCAATATCAAGCGTTGCTTCATCATCCAGATATACATTATCTTGTACACCGGAGGTTTTATTGTCATTGATAACAACATTACCCTTTACAGTTGCATTTGCGGACTTGCAAACATACATGCCGGAACCATGCTGGGTAGCCGTATTGCCGGTAATCTGAACATTATCATAGATATGCAGACCACCATAGGATTCCGTTTGTGTGTCGGCATATACGCCAGCGCCCAACGCAGCCGTATTATTTGTAATCTGAGCATCCACATAGATGTTTACCAGACCACCATTAGCTACAAAGATTGCACCGCCACCTGCAGTAGTAGTGTTATCCTTAAAAGTAACGCCGTCGTTAACATTCAAAGTGCCGCGATCCGCAGCCATTGCACCTGCGCCACCCTGATTGTTGGAAACATTGTTTACGCGACCGCGAGATACGGTCAGATTAGAAAGACTTACTGTGCCGTTATCAGCCACATAGATTACACGACCATCGTAGGTGCCGCTGGAACCATACAGATCAACATTGTTGAAATTGACAGTCGCGCCGTTTGTTACTTTGATAAAACCAGATTCTGTACCAATGCCAACAGAACCCGTAAACTGAATTCTGTGTGTATCACCATCAGAGGTGAAATTGATTGTTTTAGTTGCGTCTTCAAACTTGAGCTCTTGTGAAGCTTCAATGTCAGACTTTAAAACAATATCAATTTCGTCTGCATCAGCAGGAGTCGATGCAATAGCTTTACCGATGGTCATATACGGATTAGTTTCAGAACCATCGCCACTGGTATCGCTACCACCTGCAGCGCTATTGGCTACATAGTAAATAGTTCGATTTGCTAACGAGTTTGCATCAGCGTTTTTCATGCAGTTCGATGTCATTATTGCCATCGTCCTGTTCCGGCGTCTCTGAAAAGAGCTACCGTCATTGATAGCTGTGTTGCCATCATTGTTTTCTGCGCTATCGAGCGGCTGAGACGATACAAACCCCTCGCTGTTCGTATCTTCATTCACATTATATGCATCATCTAATGCAAGAGAAGAAGGAATAAACGAGAAAAGCATTGCGAGCGTCAACACCATCGAGGTGACACGCTTAAACGATTTTTTCATTAAAAACCTCCATTTTAGGGTAAAAGCGAACATCTGTTCTCTTGTCCAAGAGAATACTTTTGCTAAAATGGAAATGGATATCGTGGCTGTTGGAAGTGGAGTTCGCGCAGCCACATATGATATTCATTTCGTTTGGGTTGAGCCACTACCGTTTTTGCATCCGGTAGCGGCTCTTCCCTTTTACCGCCTTTACGGCGGGCCACGTTTTGTGGAGTTCACGAAGTCACATACAATATTCATTACGTTTCCTACCTTTACTGCGGAAGCACAGTCTCTACCAGCTTAGTCCAAACTTCCTTATCGTTTTCCATCTTGGAGTCATGGCCATTCGTTGCTTCCTGCACTGCAAGGTAGTACCAAGCAGAGGTTGCATTATCCGGCCACTTCTTCATGGAATCGAGCAGGCTGTCATTAGTCAGTTTGTCGCGGCCAAGTACGCGGTTGATTAGAGTCATAGACTCTGCACGGGTAATGGCAATGTTCGGACGGAAGGTGCCGTCGGGTAACCAGTTACCCAACCACGATTGCTTGCACGAGCAATCAGGGCAGCAGCCCAGTGGCCAGCAAGATCTGTGTACGGGTTCTTGACATTCTCAGAAGAGGAGTTGTCAAAACGAGCTGCAATCGCTGCAAACTCAGCGCGAGTAATTGTTGCATTCGGGCGGAAGTTACCATTGGGATCGCCCGTTACAATACCAGCGTTTGCAAGAGTTGCTACAGCCTTGGCATACCAAGCGCTGGAAGCCACGTCCGTGAAGTTATGATCAGTGGTTGCATAAGCCGCACGAGCGTCATCGCTCAGGAGTCGATAGAAGATCATTGCGACCTCAGCACGGGTGATAGACGCACCCGGCTTTACAGAGCCATCCGGATAGCCGCCAACATATGCAATGTGCTTATCGGTCAGCATATCCTTAAGCTGAGTAACAACCTTCAGAGTGTGATTTGCATCAACCTTTTTAAAGGTATAATCCGTTACCGCACCTACAGACTTACCGTCTACAATTACGTCCTTGATTACGTGCTTGCCATCAGGCTTGATAGTGACAGTCAGGTCATCGCCCTTCTTGACGTTGACATCGCCATTCGGGGTTACGGTTGCACCGTCGGCCTTATCGATGGTGATTTTGAAGTCGCCGCTCGGTGCCGGAGCTACTGCTCCACCGCCCCCACCGGCTCCACCACCGCCGCCACCACCGGCACCGCCACCGCCCTGGTTACCAGAGTCAGCTTTTGGTCCAATGTGCGTATACGGTAGTCGTGATCGGCATAGCAGTGATATCAGACATGGAGATCTGAGTACCGCCATTTACCGCTGTGAACCAGCCATTAAAGGTGTAACCGGAACGAGTTGCAGTCGGCAGGTTGCTGATCTTGGATTTCTCGATAGTGTAAACGCAGGTGCCATTTACGCTGCCGCCATTGGCGTCGAAGTTGACCTCGATAACACCAATCGGATGCTTTTCGGGCTTGCCATCACCATCGGTATCCTTTGCATACCAATCGTCCTTGGTGCCCGGTTTGCCATCTTCGCCAACCCAGACCTTTTCGTCCTTGCCGTCCTTATCAACGTCCTTTTCGTACCAGTCATCCTTAGTACCCGGCTTGGTATCTTCACAGACATGGATGATTTCATCCTTACCATCGCCGTCAACGTCCTTACCGTACCAGTCATCCTTAGTGCCCGGTACGCCATCCTTGCCAGCAAAAATCTTATCATCTACGCCATCCTTATCAGGATCGGTCAGATAATAGTCATCCTCTGTGCCAGGGATGCGGTCTTCGCCAACCCAAACGGTTTCCTTCTTGCCGTCATGGTTAACATCGAAATCGTAGTGGTCATCCTTGGTGCCCGGCTTGCCATCTTCGCCGGCAAAGATTTTTTTCATCCTTGCCGTCCTTGTCGATGTCTGCAGGGTACCAATCGTCCGGCGTGTCAAACTTATCATCATCATCGCCTGCATAAACAGTTTCGTTCTTGCCGTCGCCATTTTTGTCATCGACATACTTCAGAATGATAACCATTACAGCATCGTCCTGAGAAGCAGTAATATTCAGCGGGTCAGATTCGTTTGTGCCGTACTTGTGAGTGTACTCTGCTACGAGTTCGTAGCGGCCCTTATCCATATCGCCGGTTACAAACTTGCCGTCTGCATCAGTAGTCAGGGTAAAGGTCTTGCCGTTATCAGCGTTGCGAACCGTGATAACCGCGCCCGCGAGCGGGTTCTTGTGATCGGTTACAACTACGCCATTTACATGAACCTTGTCGGTATCCGGCTTCGGATTCGGTTCATCCGGAGTGGTGCCGCCCTTATTGTTCGTGTCAACATTGTAGCTGCGGTTATTCTCGCCTACCTCAACGGTGACAATGTACTTGCCGGCTTGAGGTTCGGGGAACTCGTAATAACCATCGGAGTCAGTGGTAGTACGCTTCAGCTCGTTGCCGTCAGCGTCCTTCAGGATTACATCTGCACCTTCGATTACGTTGTCGTCGGTATCGTGAACATAACCGGAAATGGTGATGTCGTCGGATACCAGATCCGGCTTGATGAGGTTGTCCTTATCGTTCTCATAAGAGCCATCGGTTGCAACATCATAATGTGCTGGGTAGGTAATCTTTACAGTGTAATCGCCGCCATCCGGTACTTCAAAGCTGTACTTGCCGTCAGCCTTAGTGGTCATATTCCACTCGCCGCCCGTGCCAGAAACAGTAACAGTTGCACCTTCTACCGGATTGCCATTGATATCGATAACGGCACCAGCGATTACAGCATTGCTCGGCTCAACTGTGGTTTTGACGGTCGTAACCTTGGAGGCATCCTCTGCAGGAATAACCTCTACTTCATATTCGCCAGCCTTAAGGTTGGTAAATTCATAGTAGCCAGTTTCATCCGTCTTTACGGTTGCGATAAGCTGATGCTCGTTATCATACAGATTTACGGTAGCGCCTACATACGGGTTGCCACCTTCGTCCTTGGCATGGCCATTGATTTTGTAGGTACCAACAGTAGTGCTTACTGTAGTGGTCAGCTCATAGTTGGTTTCTACGCGGTAGCGGCCATCGTCCAGCTCGGTGAATTCGTAGTAGCCGTCTGCGTTGGAAGTGGTAGTCTTAATGACATCCCACTCCTCAGTTTCCAGATTGTATTTGAGCAGCTTAGCAGTTGCGCCCTCTACAGGAGCACCGTCCGGGGTATAAACATAGCCGTTGATAGCATTCGAATGTGCCTCAGAAACCGGAGGCTCGTTCTTAATGCCAGTGAGCTCGACGACCAGCTTAATAGTGGTTGCCTTGTCGATGGTTACAGTCTTGGTGTCCGAAGTGCGGTTGCCAATCGATGCGGTGATATCGTACTTACCACCTGCGATCTGGAGAGTTGCCTCGCCATCAGCGTTGGTCTTCTTGGAACCGTCGCTTGCGCCGGTGTAAGATACGGTTGCATCATCAATCGGATTGTTGTTGGTATCAACGACAACAACCTTTACTTCATAGGACAGGGTTACAGCCAGCACGATGTCGGTCTTGTCCTCGCCATCCAGATGGATAGTGGTCTCGCCGTTGGTCTCGTAGCTGTATCCATTGTCGCTTTCCACTACTGCGGTCAGGTAGTAAGTGCCATCCGGCAAACTGTCGAAACGGAACTCACCGTGATCGTTCGTAGAGGTCTCAAGGGTCTTGGTCTTATCGTTGCCAAACTTAATGGTTACGACAGCGTTTGCAAGGCGATTGCCCTCGTTATCGGCAACTACACCAGAAGCAGTGCGGTCACCCGTCGGAACATCAGAGCCAGTCTTAAGGGTCAGGTCCTGAGTGGTATCACCCTTAACATTGATAGTAACGGTGTCGGACTGCTTGCCTGCTGCAGTTGCGTACAGGTTGTACTCGCCAAGCAGATCAGCGTTCAGAACAATCTTGTATTCACCCTTGTTGTTGGTGTATACCTTACCCGACTTTGCGGAGCCAGTATAGTGTACGATACCATCAGCAACTACGCTGCCGTCAGCATCATAAACAATACCAGTGATAGTGATCGGGGTCTTCAGTTTGAGAGTAAGCGGCATGTCGCCAGATACAGTGTACTCTGCATCAGCAGTCTGGCCGTTGCTCTTAACGGTAACGTGGAAGTCATCGGGGAAAGACGGAACAGTGAACGTACCATCCGGACCAGTCTTGCCGTTATAATACGGAGTACCATCCTTCAGAGTTACAGTTACATCAGCGCCTTCAACCGGAGCATTGTCACCCTCACGGACAACAGAGCCAGAAACGGTGAAGCGATTGATTGTAAAGTCTACGCCGGTTACATCTGCGCCAGCTACCTTAACAGGTACGCTTGCGGTTGCCGGATAGATGTGGTCTGCATCAAACTGGAAGTTAGCGGAAGCGGTGTATTCGCCATCCATAACGCCCATCGTCCAGTTGCCGTCCTTGTCAGTCTGAACGCCGTATGCCTTATCAGGATCGGAATTCAGTTTGAGAATAACCGTAGCGTTAGCGACGGGCTTGCCGTCCTGGTCAGTCACCTTACCAGATACGGTCTGTGCATTGATGTTCCACGACCAAACATTGCCCGGGTAATGCCAGACGGATAAGACTTGCCATAGCTGTCTGTATCCCGAGTGGTTTTGTCCAGCAGCTGAGTGCCGGATAACGGATACTCAATCTTGATCTTGTAATTGTCTGCCGGGATGTTCGCGTAAGAGAACTTACCATTAGTGATAATGGTCTGCTCACCTACCTGCTGATTCTTGCTGTTAAGCAGGGTTACAACAGCGCCCAGCATCGGGTCGCCAGAGTTGTCAACAACATTGCCGTTGACAGTCACATTGTAGGTTACCTTTACTACGTTGTCTGGAGCATCGATGTAGTAAGTAGTCTTTGTGCCGCCCTTGGTGAGTTCGAGGCGGTAAGTGCCTGCGTCCAGACCGGAGATGGTGTACTCAGAACCAGCTTCTACATTTGCTGCTACCTTGACGACGTTTGTAGTGGTATTGTACAGGACGCCGGAGTCAAAGCCTGCAGGCTCGGAACCGGAAATGGTGTACTTGCCATTTGCCTCAGTTACCTGCGGCTCGTACTCCTGGTAGCCAACAGACACGTAATGTGTTGCGTAGATTTCGCCATTGGTACATTGCGACGCGGTAGTTACCCGCATCATTTACCTTAATGGGTAATCGCCCTTTTGCATCGGTCAGGGTTGCGGTCATCAGGTTGAAGTTATCGCCAGTCTGTTTGTACAGCGCGACGGTAGCCGAAAGCCTGTGCCGTACCATTGATGGAGTAGTTGCCAGAGATAGTGTAGTTAGTAAGGGTGGTGTAGTTGTCATCCGGATCGCCTGCGGTCAGATACTGAGTCTGCTTGTTTACAGTAGTGATCTTGACCTGATAGGTAACGCCAGAGGCAACGGTGAAATTGTAAGCGCCATTCTTATCGGTGTAAGCTTCACATCGACGATGTCGCCGTCCGGGTTGATGATTTCTACCAGAGCAGATGTCTGCTTGCCATTCTCATCGAGAACCACGCCGCGAATTGTCGAGGTATTCTCCCCGAATACACGGTCAAAATACTGCGGTGCTGCGGTGTAAGTGCCCGTTTCGAAGTCATTGTCAGAAATCGTGAAGTGCAGAACGCGAGAAGCGTTTGCGCTGTAGGAGAATACACCAATGTGTTGCCGGCTGCCAGACCATCAACAGTCCAGTGACCTTCCGCATCAGTCGTGTTGTTACCTACCAGCGTATTGTTGTCTGCGGTGTAAACGTAAACGTCCACGCCTTCGACAGGCTCAGTAGTGTGAACGCCGTTATCGGAATAGTAAACGTTACCATCTACTACACACGGTTCCGGCTTCGGTTCCGGATCCGAGTCGGAACTACCGGATCAGTCGGGTCAACCGGAGATACATGCTTGTTGACCTGCTTTACGATATCCTTCCACTTAACATCTGCGCCACTTACTACGAAGTTGAGCTTGTCAGTCTTTGCGTCGGTGTTATCGTAAGTGTAAGTGCTGCCATCGTAATTAAATACGACGTTTACCATGTAAGTGCCATCTGACAGCTTTTCAAAGCTGTAAGAACCATCGGCCTTAGTGGTAGTCATTCCGACATACTGAGCACTCTCCTGACCATCAACTACCTTATACAGCAGTACAACGCTTCCTTCCGGAACCGGAGTCTTAGTTGCTGCATTGGTCTTATCGGTCTGGTAGAAAGCCTTGCCGGATGCGGTGTAGCGATACAGATCGCTGTCAGCGGTCGAATCGCGGTTGACAATGATGTCAGCATTGTTCTGGTCACACAGATAGAGGTTAACACCTACACTGCCTGCGTAAGTGTAATCGCCATACTGATAGGTAGCACGAACGGTAAGCATACCCCTGCGGGATATTCTTGATTTCGTAGTTACCATTTGCGTCAGTGGTGGTGCTGCCTACTGCGGTGTAAGTCTTATTAGTTGCATCGTACAGATAAGCAGTTACCGGTACATTCGCCAGTTTGAATTCGTCGCTGGTGTTGTACAGATAATATACGGTGCCGCGTACATCATAGTAGGTGTGGCTAATGGTAGTGCTTTGGCTCATACGGCTTGGAGAAGTCGTAAGACTGAGTATAACCATCATTCAGCAGTGCGGTCAGCGGGTCGGAGAATACGGCAATCGTGTAAACATTGGTTTCGCCCTCATTCTCGTGAACGTATACATTGTTCCAAGTATAAGCAGCGTAGTTTGCAAGAGAGCCATCATCCAGCGTGTAATCCGCGCCCGGGATCTTTACGAGTTCGCCGTAAGGCTGACCGTTAACGAGGAGTTGCATGTAAACGTCGGTGCGTTCAATCTGATACCAGCTCTTCACGAGATCGCCATACTGGCTGTCGTACTGATAATGTGCTTCGGACTTGTCATCCCAGATTACCTTACCGGTTACATTGATCGTAGCCGGATCGTGAGACAGGGTAATATTCAGACCGGAAGCATCAGTGGTTGCGTCATAGTCGTTCGGGGTCTTAACGAGTTTAACAGTGTACTCAATCGGCTTGCCGTTCTTGTAAACGTCCTGCAGTTCCCAGCTGGTCGTCCAGGCGCTATCGGTAGAGCCGCCGGTCAGAGTCTTGGTCTTACCGGTTGCTACTCCGTTTGCGAACAACTCAACTTCTACGGACCGGACGCTTGCCATCGCGGTTTGCGTCATCGCTCCACATTACTTCAGCATAAACCGTCTTGGTTTCCTTATTGCGATTGATCGTTGTTTCCCATTCATACTGTCCAGTCAGGTCATTCAGGCCGCCGTCGCTCTTGCCCCACTCAGTAGTGGACAGGTAGTACCAAGTGTCTGCCTCAACAGCTGCGCCGTTCTTGGTAGCGGATGCCTGATAGCCTTCATCCAGCATTGCTGCTGCGGTTGCATCGTCCCAGCGGAACGAATAGCTTACCGGGATAGTAGTACCAGTCTCGCGCCATACCGGGAGGTCCTTGATAGAGCCAGTCCAAGTATTGCCCGTACCGGTCAGGGTTACAGAACCAACCTTCGTGCCATCGCCGTAAACATCAACGGTAACAGCAGACGGACGAACCGCATCATCATTATCGCTGTCGTTCCAGTTTGTCGTGAAATTGAAGCCAACAGACTGAGTCATGGTGATAGTGCAGTAATCGCGGTGGTTTACTGTGTTAGAGCTATACTTATTCACATTTGCAATCTCTGCCGTCCAAACAACCGCATGGCCATTCAGATAAGTCGGCAGGTCTGCGAAAGAATAAGTCCAAGAGTTTGCATTGTCCTTAACAGCATTGGTCTGGGTCAGATGTACGGTCTTGTACTCTACGCCATTTGCCAGCAGCTTGACGTCTACGCCGTTGGTGTTCGGACGGTAGTTCCAAGCGTTGTTATTATCCATCCAGTTAAGGGTAATTGCAAAATCCTGCTGTGCCTGATCAACATCGTCCTTATAGTTACTATGCGTCAGGCCGATGTCAAGACCATTATCCTTGCCGTCTACCTTTGTGTACCAGCTTGCGATACCAGTAGTACGAGCAGATGCGTAGTAGAAGATCTCGTGTGTAACACCATCATAGATTGCATTCTGCTTCAGACCATTGATCGTGTAAGTCCAGCAGGAAGAACCATCGCTGCCCCATTCCGGAAACAGTTACGGTGCCGACATCTGTACCCCTTTGCGTCAGTTACCTTGCCGGATACACTATCCAGCTTATAGGTACCGACAACACTGGTCTGAGCGTCAGAGTAAACATTGATTGTCAAATCAGACGGACGATTGCCGCGCTGGTTATTGGCGTCGAACCAGTAAACATGGCCCGTTTCGCTGCCAGTTTCAGCCGCACGCTTCAGCGTTACGACGATTTGATTCGTCTGAGCATTCGTTGCAGACAACTCAATGTCCTTAGAGGTAGAAATCTGATAATCCGTTGCGCCGTATTCATCAGAAAGCGTTACCGTTGCATTGTACTTGATCTTAGTGCCATTGGTAGAGTATACCGGCAACTGGCTAAAAGAGCACTTTACGTCGTCAACATCAAAATTTACGGTCTGGTTGTACTCTGCACCATCAACCGGAACACCATCTGCGGTCAACGTCAAATACAAAACTTCGGGACGAACGCCGTCCGCATTGCCATTATCGTCGAAGCGGAAAGACATTCATGTCTGCCTTTGCAGACTGATAGGACAGACTGAATTCATACCTGCGGTCATTGCGGAATAGGTCTTGCCTGTATTATCGTTCAGTTTGATCGTGTAATCGATTAACTTTTTGCCATTCTTATACTCATCAAGACCAGTAAAGTTTGCCACCCAGATATTCCGGGTTTTCCGCATCAGCGTTATCTGCGGTCAGAGTAGCGGTCTTGCCAACTACCTTCTCGCCGTCTGCGTAAAGCTGAACTTCAACGGAAGCCGGACGCTTTGCATCGCTGTTGCTCTCATCATCCCAGTATACCTTAGCTTCGATACCCTTAGTCTGAGCACCATGTGCAAGGTCGATCTGGATGTCATGCGGGTCAATAGTGGTAGTGCTTTCGGAGTATAGGTTACTTCGTAACCATCCGAGTAGTTACCTTAATAGTGTATACTACCGGTGTACCAGTTGCGCCCTTATTATTATAGTAAGATGCGACATCCTGCCAGGTCTGAGTCCAATCATTGGACTTGTTAAACTCGAGGGTCTGGCCGGTAGCCTTACCGTTAGCATACAGCTCACCAACTACCTTGTCCGGGCGGATGTTGTCATTGTTATTGTTATCGTTCCAATTGATGTGGCCGGTAACATAACCAACAGACGGGGTGTAGTACAGGTGGACGTTGCTGCCTTCCATAGAAACGGTGTAGCCATAAGTATCCTTAAGATTATTTCTGAAGTCATCAGAAACATCTGCCAGATAAGTAATCTGCTTACCGCCTTCGCTCAGTGGAAGGTTGGTGATCTTGTAAGTCCAAGAGTTGTCCTTACCAGCAGTTACGGTGTAGGTCTTAACAAAGGTCTTCACGCCGTCAATCTGTTTGTACAGATCAACCTGAATGGACGACGGCCGCTTGCCGTCACGATTCTGATCGTCATGCCAACTTGCATACAGATATACTGTGCCCTGATCAGTGCTGTGCGTCAGTTTGACGTAAGCCTTTGCAGAGTCTGCAAGGTTTGCGGTAGTGTTGCCGTTAGCATCCATGTAAGATGCGGTATAGCGGACAACCTCTTCTTCCTGGCCGTTGGCCATGGAAATGTAGGTGCCATAGATGGAATCCTTTACAGCCTCTTCTACGGAAGCGGTATACAGAATTTCCTCACCTTCCTCGCCTTCACGGTAAACCGGAAGATTCTCAAAGGTGTAGTTCAAGTGTTGGCAGTCTTGTCGCCGCTCAGAATATGCTGATATGCAGCGCCCTCCATCTTCTTGCCATCCGCATAAAGCTGCAGGATTACAGTCGAAGGACGAATGCCGTCATTATCCTGAGAGTCAGCCCACTCAACGGTTACAGGAACGCTCTTGGTATTCTTGTTGTGAGATACCGTAATGTCCAGCTCGTTTGCGGTCCAAGAATAAGGATTGGCTCCCTCTGCAATATGAGCATTAAGGTCAGAGGTGATCTCCGCCTTGTAGATAATTTCCTTACCGCCGTTGTACTTCTTCAGATCTGTAAACTCGTAAGTCCACAGGTCAAGATCCTTACCGCCGTTAATGGTTGCAACGCCTACATCTACGGTTTTCCCATCGATAAGTCTTTGCATTCCATTCATAAGCAGTAAGCTTAATACCTACTGTTTCCGGACGCGTATTATCTCGATTGCTTTCATCGTCCCAATAAACAGACACTGTTTTATCGGTCAGAACGATATCACGAGAAATAATAGCGCCGTTCTCATCACCTGTCGGATCGTTCTTGCTGCTCAAATACTTGGTTTGTATAACCATTCTCGTTGTACTTGGTAACTTTATCATCGTTCGTAACAGTTGTTGTGTAGGTAATTGCTGTTTGATTCAGGTATCTCTGACGATTCTTCCACACATAGGTCCATACATCGCCATCCTGCGATACCGTACATACAGACGGGCTTGCGCTGACAGAACCTTCGCCAACGATACGCAGCGGCTGTTCTGCCACCTTAACACCATTAGCGTACAGATTCAAGGTTACTGCCTTAGGACGCACACCATCATTGTTACTTTCATCATCCCACTGAATCGAAAACTTAACGTCATCGCCAGTCGTGATGAGATTATGATTAAACTGAATGTAGCCGGCATAACCAGTTACATAGTTATTGATGGCATATTTGTATGTCGTATAGGCTGCTTCCTTTATACTCGGAAGAAGTAGAGCCTTCAATCTCACCGGTAGATGCTGCCGTGTCATGAATCGTATGCTCACGACCATCCGCATCCTGATAGCTGACCATAATCAGCTTATAGGTGATTTTCTCAACCGATGCATCAGCCGTGGTTGTCGGCAAATCCGTAAATGTGTAGGATTGAGACCGATTACCATCGTTATAAACGGTGGCTTTTCGAATCAGCTCATCGTTTACCGAAGATACCAGACCCAGCGTTACGCTGGTCGGTCGACAACCGTCATTGTTATCAACGTCTTCCCAGTTAACGGTTGCAGTAAAATCATTGGGCTTTTCCTTCCATACTGCGTACAGATCAAGAACCCAATAGTTTTTATCCGATGCAACATCACCGCCATTACCACCGGTCTGACTCGACACTGTCGGCTTGACCAGATTGGTAATACTGGTAGCGTCTGCTCCATCCTTGGTTGCCCAACGCACGAACTGCTGACCAGATGTGCTCGTCAATGGATCCATCAGCTTAAGCAGGTCGTTATAATCATACGTCTGAGTACCAACGAGACCGGTTCCTTCGCGGGTATCATAGTAATTTACCTGCACCTTCTCAGCCGTCCACTTTGCATAATAGGTTCTGTCTTCCGCAACCTTTGCATCAGCGGGCAGCGGAGAGGAGCATGCTTGATCAGCATACCAACCCGCAAAAAGTATATCCCTCTCGGGTCGGAGCTGTCGGCAGCTTAACAGATTCATTATACTTCTGGTGACTGTACTGCCACCAGTACCGCCATTGGGATCCCATGTGATTTTATACGGATTTGCTTCCCAAACGCCATATACGGTGTTCTGCGTAGAGTTCGGCTGCCAACCCTTATTTACATTAGGCTCTGTTGCATTCGGAGTTGTTGCCCAGCCTTTAAAAGGTGTAGCCTTTTTCGAGACGGATCCTGCGGGAACTGGAACGGAAGCTGTGCGGTGTATTTCTTGGTCTTACCATCCACCTTGACCGTCCACTCGAATTTTACCAGCTGCGCAATAAGCCGTTGTGACGCCAGTGCCTTCGAGGTTGTAGTCAAAGTAACCGACATACATATCACCATCGCCCATTTGCGGAGGATCAGTGCTCTTAACGACGGTTTCCCACTGTGCGTAATAAACCTTATAGTTGTTATCTGGGACGGTTACGCTGCTGGTTATTTGATTGTCCCCCGTGGGAGCATCATACCATCCCTTAAACTTAAAAGGTTACATTACCCGCAGTTATTGGCGTGACACCTGTTGGCAATGGGACAGTATCTCCTGCATGTTTTCGATAAGATACTTCCGCATTAGAGCCCGGCATGTTCCAATCAAAGATAATGGTACCCATCATCTTATCATCTTCATGCTGCTCTGACGGATCAGGAAGTTCCATATCGGAAACGAAACGGAACATTGTGTAGTTTGCCCAGTTCTTGCGAATGGTTCTACCCGTATCCGTCATATATCCGTTTTTCTCAACATACTTGTCTACCCAGCGTTTCGGAATGCGAACTTGAGCGTAGTAATATGTACTCTTGGTTTCACTAAAACCCGAGACATAACGTACCGAATACGGGGCCGGAGCGAACTCCGACTCAATTTCACTAGGCGGAGTTGAAGTATCAGTTGGAGATAAGAAGTTGGCTTTCGTTACAAACGTCTTCCAAGAATCTGTATTATAAGCGATGTAAAATTGCTCACCACCGCTTGAGTTGCCAGCCCAATAAGTTGTGTCTCTGTTGTCTTCACTGACTGCTGTTTTCTTAAACGGTTTCGTTTGATCATCTTCGAACTTAAACGTTGCTCCGCTCCATGCAGGAACACTTGAATTCGGCAACATTCTTTCTCTGAATTGACAGTACAAACGAAGATAGCCCACACCATTCTGATGATTGCCGAATTGCCCTAAAGTGTTAACCTCGTCTGAGTTGTCTGGCGTTGATAGGTTTTTGCCGTCGTATGTCGGATCAGCCCCTGCTGTTGACTGTATCGGATCAATACATAATACAGTTCACCATCGGTCGGATCAGGATACAACTTTGTTTTCAGCCATACATCTCGTTCGCCACCATCTTCTTTGGTTGTCATATTTTGAAGTAGACACCTGTGTTACCCGATGATGGATTTTCAATTCGAACCGAAAAACCTGGTTGTGAAATAAGCCAGATATATCGGTACGCCTTATTTTCAGTAGCGTCCGTATCTTCTGCAGCTAAAGCAGAAGGAAACATCGAAAACACACAGCAAAGCGCCAACACAAACGCGGTGATTCGCTTTCCAAATCCCAACTTTATTTGCATCTTTAACAAAACTCCTTTCTTGAGGTTTGTTTTGTACATTCCACGCTGTTTTTTCGCGGAGCAGCGTTCTCCTTTGTAGCAGACATATACGCGTCACCATCCTTTGAGGATATTTTACTCCCCTATCGCTATTGCTTGTCAATATAATAGGAACAAATGTTCCTTTTCGCTTTTAAAAACCTCTTGTACCGCTAAATGACTTACAAACCATTTTAGCACTACAAGAGGCTTACATTACTTTTGAATATCCGATTGACGTCCTCTCACCCCTTACGGGTGGGGTTCGCGCTCTCCACAATTTCTGATGGCTTATGGACTTCAGTCACGGGTAATTGACAAATACAACATAAATTTGTGCGGGTATATGATATACGATAAACGCCTTTCATCCCACGGTTCGGCGCAAGTCGTGTAACATTTCTCGTTATTCGGCATAATCTCCGCGACTCAACTCAAGCCGAACCGATGTTGGCTTACTCTCTCTAACATCGCTTCCGTTAATTTTGCTCCGTCAATTTCATAAACGGTTCCGTTTTTTTCTGTTTGCATACCAGTGTTTTCAGTAATTGCTCCCTTGATACGAAATACCCATTCTCCATTCATTGTTCGTTCATAGAAACTCTTAGGCATTTTTAAATCAAATGACCCGGACGGGGAATCGATATACAGCATTAACGCATGGGCAAGTTTTTCCCCTTTGGTAATGCTTGTATCAGCTACAACAACCTCGACCGGGAAACCCGACAAATCTTTTTTCCTTCGTCTGTGTGCAATACGTGTGATAACGGATTGTTTTGGTAACAATTTCTTCGTTGCAACTATCTAAGTAATTTTTATAGTCCTTTGTGTATCTTCCATACGAAGGAAAATAATAATATTTCGGGTAACTGTCACTGCCACAGTTAGCGCTGATAATCCCGGGATCACCCTCTTGACGAAGATCTCCCGCAATAATACTGTTCTCTCTCATCCTTCGACGGAGCAGACGGCGTAGACGGAGTCGTGGGCTTCGTCGTCGACGGCTGCTCCGGCGTAGTCGGCTTAGTCGGCGTCGGAGCTACTGGAGTCGTTGCTTCCCCTTCCTTGCCGTAACCCACAGTCGTCAGGATGTCTACGCGCTTGGTCGCATTGTCGTACTTAACGCCGATATCCATATCCTTACACAAATCGCGCAGCTTATAGTAGTTGTTGTCGGCAATGGTGTAGCCTGTGTAATTCGCCTTGGTGCCATCCTTATATACTACCGCAGTAGACTCCTTGGCAGTCTTTGTGGTCGCCGAAGGGAGCGCAAGCTCGCCACCGACAACAGTGTAAGCCTTGTTGGTCGTGAGGTCGATGCGCTTTTCGTTCTGATTCCAGCTTACCTCAAACTGCTTTGCGCTATTATTTACCATAGCTGCGATATCACGCAGTTTGAAATAGTTGTTGCTGTTGATCATGTACGCTGCGCCGTTGACCTTAGTGCCGTCGACATAAATGGCATTGCCGGTAGGAGTTGCGTTGGCTGCCGCGCTTACGGTGAGCGCTTTCTGTACGGGGGCTGAAAGCTGCGCTACCAGACCGACGGCCATAGCCGCCGAGCACGCACCCACAGCGAAACGCTTGAGAAATGTTTTTGTACTCATGGTGTTTCTCCTTTTCTTTTGTCGTTGGAAATGTTTTTCTTTTCTATGTTCCCATTATACAACAGAAGGTGTGTGCCGTCAACTTTGCGAGGAACAAACGTTCTTATTGCCGCTTGTGCTCACATTGAGCATAAGCAAGCAGATTGTTCTGACAGAAAAAACTGCCGCCGCAAGTCCACTCCGTGAGGGGTGGGAGGAGTCAGTTTCGAAACCGCAAAGATTTTCGACTTTCGAAAGTAGTGGAGCTCTTTCATCGTCTCTTCTGCCTACTTTTCCGCCAAGCTCTCAATTCGTACCCTACCCAATTCAGCATCTGCCCGCATCGGCTGCAATAAGCGACATAATCTCGCTCGATCGAAACACCGCATCTCGGACAAACCGCATACAAACTATCGTTCAGCAGGATACACTTTCGAACCCTTTTCGGTACACGATAAGACAATTCCTCATTCGCGTTCAGCAGGCAATCGATCCTCCGACTTATGCTCAAAGTGAGCACAAGTTGTTTCTTTCTTTTCTTGGTTCCGCTCATTTCGCACACAAGCAACACCCCAAAAAAAATAAGCAGCCGATTTCTCGGCTGCCTGCAAACTATTTTTAATCTTCTTCGATTGCGCAATAATGCTGCTTAGTCTTGGTCTCATAGCTGATACCAACCAACAATATGTGTTTTGCATATCCCTGCAATGCATCAGGATATTTCTTTTGCTTAATCTGATTGATTGCTGTTTCTGCATTTTTGTTCCACTTCAACTCGACAACCAACGCCGGATAACTATCTCTGTACTCCGGTTTCGGAATATACACGAAATCCGCAAATCCTCGCCCCCTGCCGGCAACTCTCGTACCGGCTTGAAATAATACTGCATTGCGCCCAGATACGCTATCGCAAGCACGCAGCTTAGCGAATTCTCGTTGTTGTACTGCAGGGACGAAATATAGCTATTATGGATACTTTCTATTCCGGCCGCAACTGTCTGTGTATCTCCGTCCAACGTCGCCAACAGAAGATCGTTCGACTGTTGCAAAAACTTCTGCATTTCTGACCACGGGCGGTCCTCAACAGCCAAAAAGCCAATTCCTGTCGTATTTCTTCGTTTGGAACAAATGCCATGCGAGTATCTTGATCATATCCGAGATATCCAAGATGGATAAGGTACGTCAGAACGTCATCTTTGCGATTAAGTTGCGAGCCATCATTACGGAATGTTGCTGCATTGACACTCACCGTTCCGCCTGAAAGCATTTCGATAATCGCGGTGCGCAGGCCGTCGAAATCCATGTTGATCAGCGGCACCACGACATCATAAGATGCTGTTTCCGACCAATAGCTCCGAAACTTGCCTCTTTGCATAACACTGACGACAGCCTTTGGATTATATACTTGTAGGCCGTTAAGAAGATATCCGTTGTACCAACGTTTCGTTTCCGCAAAATCTCTGTTATACTGATGACAAAGTTGTTTTACTTCATCATCCGTAAAACCGACATATGGAGCAAGAATACCGGCATCGAGCATCGTGAACTCATTGAAATTGTTCATCGCGGATTGCGTCTGTGTCTTTTTGATAGGCAAAATACCGGTGAGATACGCCAACTCAATGTAGCGCATCGGCTCGACACCCTTAAATAAACCGCGAAGAAAGTCAATATATTCGTCTTGTGCTTTCTTATCAGTTGCAGCATCTCGAATCAGAACATCCCATTCGTCGATAATTATGACAAATCGATCCTTGGTCTCCTGATAAATCAGAGAAAGAGCGACCGGCAGACTTTCGACTTTGGCAAGAGCAGCACAATGATATTCACTTCGAAGCTCCTCAAGAACACAAGCCGAAATGTCACCGACCATGCTTTCCGGCGTTGAGCCAGCAGTCAAAAACCATTGCATATCGAGATGAATGACAACAGATCGGTTGAGATGTTGCGTGTAATCTGCTGCATGGCTGATTTGTAGACCATCAAACAGTTCCTTGGAATCACAGCCTTTGCTGTAATACGCGGCCAACATATTTGCGGTTGTCGATTTACCAAACCGACGCGGTCGGCTATTGCAAATATAAGCATCCGTTGAGCCCAAGACCTTGTTGGTATATTCGATAAGCCCCGTCTTGTCTACGTATATCTCCGCATTAAGCGCACTCTGAAACACCTGCGCATCAGGATTCACAAAGCGACCCATACAACGCCCTCCTTCCGAACAACCGTTCTTTCCATATATATTATACCAGAAGCCGTGTTCCTTTACAAGCAAGTTCGTTTCTCTGGCAAAGCAAAGACGCGACTCAATCCGAGCCGCGTCCTTGTATCTATCATTAAAATTTACTTAAGGTTTCTTTTGACGTTTTTCCAGTTTTTCTTATTTCTTCGCTGTTTTCTTCCTCGGTCTCGCGATCTTCGTGAGCTCCTTTGGTCCGGTATACTTGTTCAGATAGCCCTTGGTTACGGTGTTGACAACCTCGTCCAAGAACGCTTTTCTGTCTGGCACGCGAATCTCAAAAGCCTGATTGTTGCGTGTGTTCCAGAGAATTCCCTTCTCCAGCCGCATTGCAACGATATAGGATGCACACTGCAGGAAGTTCTCATGCGACAGTTCCGAAACGAACTTAAGCTCATATACGACATTATTCTTAAGTACATCTACTCGACCATGTGCGGTCATCATTACATCCTCGCCGGCCGGATCGTATATCGGAATACTACATTCAACCTGCACAACCTCATTAGGGAGGAACTGTTCCATCAGACGATCGCACAACATCTCCCGCTCGTCTGCGCTAACAAATGGCACCGATACCTGCGTGGTGTACCGTTCTTGGTGCGTCTCCAAAGAGGTCAGGTACAGAATTGCCTCGTTCAGAGAATCATTCGTTTCCTCTTCGTCCTCGCCATCCGCTTCAACAAGCTGATCGCGGTTATTGAGCTGCAGCCAAAAGCGGATTTCCTTGTTGATATTGTAGTCCGAGAAGAATGACGCCTCTTGGTATATGCCGATGCAAGGCGATAAATCGATCAAGCCGTCATTGCCCTTAATATGTATTTCGCGGTCGTCATCGGAAATCTTGATTTCTTTGACCTCCAGCAGGTCAAAGCATTTTTCGATGGACTCTTTGTACTTGAAGTCGAACATCTGCGAAATATCGACATCCTCGAATTTGAGATTCATGCCTACCGGGGTTGCAAGCGTCTTCTGGGTGAGAATTCCCCTCATCGCCCTTGACAAAAATAATATGCTTCTTCCCTCGGCTTGCAGCAACGCAGAAGATATTGCGCAGGATTTTGTACGCCTGCTGCGGTTTAGAGATACGCGAAATCCAGTACGATTCGTTGAAATCGAAAACTACGCAAATCGGTCGCTCCAAGCCTTTGCTGCTGTCGTAGGTGGTGAAAATGGCGGTATTCTCGGTCGGATTTGTCGAACCAAGAGAATCGCGATCCTGAATGCTGGCGTATACGGTGTTTTTATTGAACTTGCTCGGATAGGTGCTCTCCAAGACATTAAGCACCTTCGCCATATCGCCAGTACGCGCACCCAAACACAAAATGTCAGACGGATCCTGCCTCGCAAGGAACTCGAATGCGTCATTGACGTTCATCTTCTCGACAATGCAATCCTCATTAACGCCGACAATCGACTTATTCCAGATGATGCCCAGTCGCGCAGCCAGATCCTCCGATAACCGAAAACAACGCGTAAAGTTCAGCCGCTCGTGCTCGCCGAGAAAACCATTGATGAACGCTGGCACATCCAGAGTGGTCTTGTCGTATATTTTCTGTTCCATGTCGCCGACGGCTACGATCTGAATGCCCGGATTGGCGGCCTTAATGGTCTCCAGCATACTGGCGATTTCTAATTCGATATCTTGGTACTCATCGAGGATGAGGACATCGAAATGAGGAATTTTCGGCTGAAACTGATTAAACGCCTGAATAAGCTCAGCCATACCGACAGACACACCGGCTTTTCGCAGCATGAGAAACGCGAAACCATGATAGTTCGTTACCATTGCGTTTTTCGCTTGGATTTTCGCCTTTGCATCGACTTTAAGCAGCTTGTTGTAGGTCAGGTACAGAATCTTGTCAGTTGGCGGAAACGCATCGCACAGCTTTTGGATAGCCGTTGTCTTGCCGCTGCCGATACAGGCGTCAACCAAGATATTCTTTTCCTCCAGCGCCTTGTCGATGAATACCTGCTGCTCGTCCGACAAGGCAATGTTGTTGTTGATCATATAGCACCTCCTGTTGGCGCATATTGTTAATCTTTTGACGATGAGAACATTTGTTCCTTTGCTATATTATAGCAGGCTCTTACTGTTCTGGCAACACTTTCGGTGTAGAATTCGCAAAATAAATCAAGAATTCCGTATTTTCTTTAACTTTTAACTCCCCATGGGCAGTTAAAAAAGAGGTCATTGCGACCTCCTTTTTTCTTAATCCTTGTAGTCAAACGACATGACATCGCAGCGTCCTGTTTCTGTGTCCTCATCAAGCACGGCGTATACCGTACCGTACAACAGATCGTCTCCGCAGCGACCTACGCGTCTGCCCAACAAGCAGAGGAATCTTCAATATTTCGATTTCAAACATTTTTCACATTCTTTTCATCGAAAGCAAAAAAGTCTCCAAAGCCTTTACAAAATCCCCACTACAACTTTCGCGCCATATGCAAGCATAAGATTTACCGGCAGCCCAAAATTCTCGACAGCAAATCCGTCTTTATCGAACTCGCCCTGTTTCTCTCTCTGTGTACGGGCATCCGAGATATAACCATACACCCGCTTGCCCTTCGCGCACGCATACCCAACTTCGAAGCAGGTACCGCTATCCGGCTCTGCTCCTCGGAACGGATTAAGATTTGCAATGACTGCATCTGCGCAATCGATTAGAGCACAATTGCCGGCGAAGATCTCCGCCGCCGTATCTGCCTCATTGTCGAGCGGGTACAGACCGGTATATTCCATCTTTGCACACAGCTCCTGCATTTTCTTTCCGCGATCTTTTGCATCGGGGGCAAACACATCGAACCCCGCGAGATAAATAGCCTTCTTGCCTTTCTTAAACATTTTTGTTTTCCTCCTTTTTCGTAACCATTTTCGGTGCAGCAAGCGAAATTTCTTCCGGTTTGCCATCGACCATACCAACACACTTTACGATGCCGGCATTGACAACCAAGCGCCGGCAGATGATGCACGGTGCAGGATTAGCGTAGCTGCCGTCTTTCTCTAACCCGACGATGTAGATCGTGCCACCGAGCATATCGCTGCGGGGCCGAAATTACCGCATTCATCTCTGCGTGACAAGAGACACAAAGCTCGTAACGCTCACCCCTTAGGGATGTGCAGTTCCTCTCGCTGGCAGTAGCCACAGTCGATACAATTCTGTTCGCCTCTCGGAGCACCATTGTAGCCGGTAGAAACGATTTCGTCATGGTTGACGACAACAGCACCATACCGCCTACGCAGGCAAGTGCTTCGACCTGCAACAGCCTCTGCGATACTCAAATAATACTGGTCTTTGGAAATTCTGTTCATGATTTTTTTCTCCTCCATTTTTTTATACAAAAATAAAAGACAGACCTTTCGCTCATCACAAAAAATCTGTCTTGTTAACTATATTGAAAAATGCAAACAGTTGTGCTGTTTATGGTCCTCTTATTGCTTGTTCTAAGTTTACCCCAATACCCATGTTTGTCAACACTCGAGCATACAATGGCTATTTTTAAGAATTTCGGGGAATTCTCGGTTACTTGTATCCGAGATGAAAGCCCGCTCAGATAATGAAAAAGAATTCTATAGACATTGAGGTAAACACCAAGTTATGGTATACTATATACACAAATAATATGGAAGGTAAAAAGGTTGTCAGCTATGAATGCAGCAATCAAGTATAGGTTATACCCTACAACTGAACAATGTATCCTGTTTGCAAAAACTTTCGGTTGTTGCCGTAAAGTGTATAATCTTATGCTTGACGCTAAAATCAAAAGCTATCAATCTACGGGAAAGTTTGGCTCTTTTACGCCTGCTCAGTATAAGAAGGAATATCCTTTTCTTAAAGAAGTAGATAGTCTGGCTCTTGCAAACGCTCAGATGTATTTACAGAGCGCATTTCGCAACTGCTTCGATAGAAAACGAAAGAAGAGAAACAAATTCCCGAAGTTCAAATCCGCCAAGCATAGTCGAAAGACTTATACCACCAACAACCAAAACGGTACAGTGGCTATTGTTGACAAAGGGATTAAACTTCCCAAAGTTAGAAAAGTCAAAGCGGTAATTCATCGCTTTCCTGATATAACTTGGAGATTAAAATCGGTTACGATTTCCCAAGAAAGCGATGGCAAATACTACGCCGCTGTTCTCTTTGAATTTGAAGATACTGCTGTTCCGATTGTAACATCAGATAAAACGATTGGTTTGGACTATGCTTCCGATGGTCTGTATGTTGACGACCAAGGTCATGTGGGTACAAACCATAAATATTATCGTGAGAGCCAAGCCAAACTCGCAAAAGAACAAAGAAGACTTTCTCGCAAGAAAGGCTCTAAGAAAAATGAAACACGTTCTAACAACTATAAAAGCAGCTCCAGAAGGTCAACAAAATCCATAGACGCATTGCCAACCAGAGATTAGATAACCTGCATAAAATATCTACTGAGATAGCCAATCAGTATGATATCGTCTGTGCGGAAAGTCTAAACATGAAGGCCATGTCGAACAAGGGCTTTGGCAATGGCAAAGCCACTTTGGATAATGGTTATGGTATTTTTCTCAGACTTCTGGAATACAAACTTGCTAACAGAGGGAAACATCTGGTCAAAGTAGACAAATGGTTTCCTTCCAGCCAAATATGTCATTGCTGCGGAACGCGTCATCTGGAAATGAAGGATCTGCGTCTTCGTACGATGAAATGCGATTGCGGTCTTACTATGAGCAGAGACCAAAACGCAGCAATCAATATAAAGAAGGAAGGTCTGCGGATATATCACCCGCAGAGAAGGCTTCCTAAGAACATATCTCCGGTAGGATAGGAACTATCCAAACCTAACGCTTGTGGACATTGTGTAAGACTTAGTGACGCATTGCGCGTTACTAAGCAGTGGTGGATGAAGCAAGAAGCTCGGTAACTTGTTGCCGAGTAGTTCACTTATACTTCCACATCCCCCTTTATCGCCTATGCTCAAAGTGAGCACAAGTTTTTCGAAAATAATTTCGCTCAAATTGACTTTTTTGTCTTCAGTGTATTATGGGGGCAGGTTCTTATTTCGTTAACCTTGTCCTTCCGCCATTAGAAACTAAAACAAAGGAGAAATGCTGCATGGTAGACAAAGAAATCATCGATAAGGCAATCCGCACAAAGCAGATCGTCGAGGTACTGGAGCAAATCAGCACAGTGTCCGGCAGACTGGCTCACAATCTGGCATTGCTGGCTGAGAAGGAAGGGCTGATGGCTGTCAAGGAAGACATTGAGGATGATGTTTTTTAAACTAAACAACAAAACGAACTTATGCTCAAAGTGAGCACAAGTTAGCCACCACCGCAATGACGCGAGAATCAGCCCCAATAGGGCATTTGCTCTTGACAAAACCTTGTACCAGCTTTGTTGCGCCAAATCGCGTCAAAATCCCCTCCTGCGTGATAGAATTATCATCAAGAGAAACATCAGTTTCTCATTTGCAAAGAGGAGGAATCCAGCATGAAAATCTGTCCCACCTGCGGCGCACGCCTTTCAGGCAAAGCAACGTCCTGTTCTCGCTGCGGAGCCATGCAGCCGCAAACATCCGGCGGCCCCAGAGAATCTGCAATGGTCGGGGAGAAGAAATTTTTGCAGTTACCGAAAGAAACTTCTGGTCTGGAGATGAGTGCGCGAGCCTATAATCTCACAATCGGTGGTCTGCTGCTATACGGTTTTGCTATTTGCGCTATTCTCTGCTTCTTCTTTACCGCACAAATTTCTATACTCAATCCCATCGCAGTGTTTATCGGCTTTCTCGTTTGCGGCCTTATCGGCATCGTTGTTGCGAATATATCAAACAGCGCAGGCGTCCGCTTTATCGGTTTCAACCTGTTCGTCGTTCCATCAGGCATATTCTTAGCCGGTTGCTTGTCCACGTTCTACTTCGAAACTGTCGTATACGCTCTTGTTGGAACCGCGCTTATCGCTGCCATCATGATACTTTGCGCCTGTATTCGTCCGCAATGGTTCGATGCTCTCGGACCGGTGCTTTGATCAGTCTGGTTTCAGTCATCGTCGTAGAATTTTCACTGCGGATTTTCTTTGGTCGCAGCAGCACATTTATCGACCTTGCCGTCGTCATTATCATGGCTGCATTTATCGGTTTCGATTTTCTACAGGCAAACCAAGCTCGTCGTACGCTTTGCAATGCCGTCACCTTCGCGATGGAGTTGTACCTCGATTGGGTCAACATCTTCGTTCGACTGCTTAATATCCTGAGCAGATCCCAAAATTAAACCCCACAACACAAACCGCTCCTATAAGGGGCGGTTTTTCTTTTGCCAGTTATTCTGCGCCAAAAGTCACTTTTTCATCATACGAACGGAATAGATAATTAAAAGGATATGAGAAAGATGTTAGTATTTGCGATTAGAAAAAGCGGGGTGAGGGTTTGAGTTCAAAAAAAGAGAAACAGGCCAAAAAGTCAAACAAACTTCCAAAAGCGCAGCATCCGAGTTTGAAGAAGTATACGAAAGTTTTGATGTTATCATCGAAAACAAACTCTTCCTTCAAAAATCAAAAACATATTTTCAAAACATCAAAAATTATTCAAAAAGAAGTGCCATTGCGTTAGGTTCACTTGCTGCCTTATCTGGCTTGTATCTTTTTCTTATCTATACTGAAATTCCAGTAATCGCAAACCTTCGCACGACCTATATCGAAACCGCCATGTCGACTATGAGACATCAGTGGCTTGCAACAGCTTTTATTCCTCAAAGCGTAATCGACGAAGTTATGGAAGAAGTGCAACGGCAGTTTGAGAAGAACATGATCAAGGAAAGCCGCTTGCCTGTTCATCCCGTTCAAGTCGAATCCAAGCAGACGGAAACCGAGCAGAACAAATTCACCGCATTGTTCCCAGAAGTTGATATGAATACTTTGCCGGCAACTATTATCGAAGAACAGCTCGCAACCTTACAGGTCAAGGACATCGTCAAGCAAGGGATTAAGACTACTGCCGGTGATCCCATATGGGCAATTGATGTGCCCAACAAATTGCTTATCATTGAAGTATCCGGCGAAGGGTACAAAAGGCAAGCTCGCAATCATTAAGGACAGCTCGCAGGTATTCTTGTCCCACAATACACTTTCCGGACGTGGTCAGTCCGTAACTGAGCAGTGCAAGGCAAATAACGCGGTGCTTGGCATTAACGCGAGTGGTTTTCAAGACGACAACGGAAACGGTATGGGCGATATTCCGGTAGGGCTCGTAAAATCTGAAGAATCTGTAATCAATCCTGCCATCAATGGCCAATACCAAATCGTAGGATACGATAAAAACGATAACCTGCGAATGGGCTATGGACTAAATGTAGAGGAACTCAGAGATGCGGCGCAGTTTTATCCTATCATCGTTCTTAACGGAGAGAACTGTACCGATGGTTCTTACGGCATGGGCATACAGCCGAGAACGGCTATTGGCCAGACATCAGATAAGACAACCTTAATGCTCATCATAGATGGCCGGCAAACACATAGCCTCGGAACAACGGTGTCGGAATGCGCAAACATTCTGCTGAGGTACGGCTGCTGGAACGCCATGAACATGGATGGTGGCAGTAGCTCATCCATGACGTACATGGGTGAAATGATCACTAAAACCAGCAGCCCACAAAAGACTGGTCGATATCTACCAGACGCATGGCTGGTTCGAAAAGCGAAATAATCACCTTGTGCTCAATGTGAGCAGAAGTGATTTCACTGTATATACATTCAACGTTTTTTTCATTACCGTAAGAATTAATTTCAGAAATCGGAACAAAAATCATTGGATGCAATTAAGTTTAAGGAGAATCCATGATGACTTTACAGGATTTAATTAAATCATTAACCCCCGACGACTATTTGCAAATTACTCAAATTCACAAGAAGTGGATTTCGCTTTTACATCCATCTGCTTCTGTAGATCGGATTTCTCAAGCCATGCAGATATTCGGTGCAACACTTTCTAATATTGTAGCTATGCCTTCTACCGGCATCTTGTTGGCTCTTCCATCATATGAAGATGGCGTTCCCAAAATCCATGCAGAGTATTTCGAGAAACAGCAAGTGGTTGCAAAACGAGATCTTTTCATAGCAAAGAAAATGCCTACATACAGCAAAACCGATGATACTAAAAAACTATCATCAATTCCTGAAGACCTTTATAATTGTCTTCCTTCTGCATATAGCTATGAATTCAGCCTATGGGAAGATATCCTTGGAGCCACTGTTTATCCGGAAAACTTCGAGTATATCGGGAAGATTCCATTTATCGCATCTGCACTTTGGAATATGTCTTTCATAGGCACAACCAAAGAAGGACACAAAAAAGCACGAGAAGACCTGCAAGCATCTTTTGATGAAATGGATAAAATTCAACAACTGCCAGAGGAAGAACAAAATCAATACTATCATACTCCTGCTGAGCTTGGTTGGGATATGGATGACAACAGAACAGAGGACGAGAAAGAAGAACAGCGGCGACTTATATATCTCGACAGCGTGCAAACATGGGAAAGCTGGCTGCGGGAACTGCAAAGGCTTGATTCTACGCTGTGCTCAATGTGAGCAGAGAGTTGATATACAATTATGCGATCCTGTTACAAGAGAAGTGTTGCATCTTGATGCTCCGCACCAAATGACCGGAGGCACATATGCACTGAATGGAACAGATGAATGCTGGTTAAATATCACTTACAATTACGCAAAATTCTATTATAGGCCTAATGTATTTGGAGAAAAAGGTGTCCGCACGCTATACGGAAAAACCGGAGCAGAAAGCATCTCTATTTTGCAGCAGGCCATTGCGGCTCTTGGAGATGATACAACTTCTAACTATTGGGATGTAACTGAGGGCAATGCGAAACGCCCGCTATACCAGCTCCTCGCTATGGCCCAAAATGAGACCGGACGGAATATGGGATGGTGACTAAGAAAAATGTTACACCAGAAACGGATTTAACGGAGTAAAAGCTGCTTCGTATGAACTTAAAGGAGATTACTACATGGAAGACATGACGAGAGAGCAGGAACGTAACGAACTCCATCGGGCGATTTGGGCAATGGCGGACGAGCTTCGCGGCAGTATCGGCGGCTGGGAATTCAAAAGCTATGTTCTTGGAACCATGTTTTATCGTTACATATCTGAGAATCTGACAAACTACATCAACGCTGGAGAAATCGAGGCGGGAAACGAAGATTTCGACTATGCTAAGCTCTCTGATGAAGCAGCAGAGGAAGCGCGAGAGGACCTTATCGAGGAAAAGGGTTTCTTCATGCTGCCGTCGGAATTATTTTGCAATGTTCGAGCCAGAGCTGCACAGGACGAAAACCTGAACGAGACTCTTGAAAAAGCATTCCGAAATATCGAGGATTCTTCGCGTGGACACGAATCTGAAAAGTGTTTCGTAGGTCTGTTTGACGATTTTGACGTGAACAGCAACCAGCTGGGCACCACGGTTCAGCGTCGCAACGAGCGCCTTGTAAAGCTCCTTAACGGCATCGGTGAGTTGAACCTTGGCGACATCAATGGCCATAACAACGACACCTTTGGCGATGCTTATGAGTATCTGATGACCATGTACGCAGCTAATGCAGGTAAGTCCGGCGGCGAGTTCTACACGCCGGCCGAGGTATCGGAGTTGCTCACCCGCTTGGGGACGGTAGGTAAAACCAAAGTAAACAAGGTTTATGACCCGGCCTGCGGCTCCGGATCGCTGCTGCTCAAAGCAAAAAGGTCCTCGGCGACGAAGGGGTAACGGTTGGATATTTCGGACAGGAAATCAATTTGACCTCCTACAACCTCTGCCGCATCAACATGTTCCTGCATGGCGTTGAGTTTGACAAGTTTGATATCGCCTGCGAAGACACTCTGACTAATCCTCAGCACTGGGACGACGAACCTTTCGAGCTCATCTGTACAAATCCGCCTTATTCTGTGAAATGGAAGGGTTCGGATGACGCTACGCTGATCAACGATCCGCGTTTTTCTCCCGCCGGCGTGCTCGCTCCGAAGTCGAAGGCGGATATGGCCGTTCATCATGCACTGCCTGTCTTGGCTGGCGGCCAACGGCACGGCGGCTATCGTCTGCTTCCCTGGCATCATGTACCGGGGCGGCGCAGAAAAGAAAATTCGGCAGTATCTCATCGACAACGGATATGGACCATGTCATCCAACTTGCAGACAATTTATTTTTCGGAACAACAATCGCAACAGATATCTTAATCCTGCGCCGTGGCAAAACCGGACAGCACCACGCTGTTCATCGACGCCTCTAAGGAGTGCGTGAAGGTCACGAACAGCAACAAGCTGACGCAGGACAACATCGAGCACATCGTGCAGCTATTCACCGAGCGCAAAGATGTGCCCCATGTGGCGCATCTGGCAGCCTACGAAGAAATCGTAGAGCAGGACTATAACCTCTCCGTCAGCACCTATGTCGAGGCCGAGGACACCCGGGAGAAAATCGACATCGTGAAGCTGAATGCCGAAATCGAGGAATCGTGACGCGGGAGGACGTCCTGCGGGCGAGATTCGGAAAATCATCGCTGAAATCGAAGGGTAATCTATATGGGATGGCTTGATAATGAAGACAATATCGTTGCGAAGATGCGCGAAGTTATTGCATTATATAATTCTTGGACCTTATTGACCCGGAACAATTTTGAAAAAAGAATTTTCAATGCAGTAACGAAAAAATGGTCCAAATGGTCGGTCAATAACAGTCATTCAGCAGAGCCACCAGATTATTTTTCACAAAGTCTAAAATTGATGTTCGACGTTATGCGAATCAATGACAGCGAAACAATGATAACCACCAAACGTGGGAAAACGCGCCCCTACAATCCGATTCTCAAAAAAGAGCGGGAGCAGATACGCGAACTCAAAAATATTTTCCAAATGTAGCGGAAGAAAACATTTTGGTAAATGTAGAACCTGATGGAGATTATGACAAGACCCATAACTATCAAAATTATTACAGGCATGCACAGAAAGTTTTTCAGCACATATAGGTCGTATCCCAAGGTGTAGGGAGTTACATCCGGGGTTTAAGATGGGTTTTTGTTATGGATGAAACGGGTCGTACTTACAGCACAAGCATATTGGGGATGCAGTCACTCCATACGATACCAATAAAATTTATCAAGTTTTATCCACTCCGCATATTCCTTTTCTTGATGAACGATTTATGCGCTGTCTGATTGCATCAGATTTGGACTTTCTGATTTGGTTCATGCCATATAAACACAATGAAAAGATGGCGGTCCAGCCGCCAGAGGTGTGTTTATAGACTTGAAAAACAAAAAACACAAACGTATTTAAGGCAATATCCAGAATTTCTTATGCGAAGGATGTAAAATCTCAAAGGAGATTAAAATGAGTAAATTAGATGAACTAATTCAAGAACTTTGCCCTGATGGGGTGGAATATAAAAAAGTCAAAGATGTATTTCAGCGGCTCAAAGGGACACCAATTACAGCGACGAAAATGAAAGAGATTGCGTCCGATGATGGAGAAATTCGGATTTTTGCTGGCGGAAAGACAGTTATCAGTGCCAAGGAAATCGACATTCCGAACGCTAATATTATTAGAGTCCCTGCTGTACTCGTACAGTCAAGAGGAGTCATTGATGTTATCTACTATGAACAGCCGTTTACCTTCAAAAATGAGATGTGGGCATACACAACTCAGGAAAAAACATCGATAAAATTCCTTTACTACATTCTAAAAAACAATATCCAGAGTTTTCGAGATGCCGCCGCTGGAATGGGTTCCTTGCCGCAAATATCGCTTCCTGTGACCGAAGAGTTCCGCATCCCCGTTCCGCCTCTGCCCGTCCAGCGTGAAATTGTCCGCATCTTGGACAATTTCACCGAGCTGACCGCCGAGCTGACCGCCGAGCTGACCGCTCGGAAGAAGCAGTATGAGTTCTATCGGGATAAGCTGCTGAACTTTGATGTCCACAGGGGACAAGTAGTCGCTCTCTGTGTGCGGTTAGTGACATCTGTGTGCTTTCCCGAGGAAAGGGTCACACGGGAAGACCTTGTTGCTGATGGCAAATACCTGTCTATCAAAATAGTATGACCCCTCTCGGCTACTATAATGAAAGCAACTATGCGGGCGAAACGGCGTTCATTATTGCCGCAGGTGCCGCAGGAGAAGTTGGATACAGCAAGGAGCCATTCTGGGCTGCTGATAACTGTTTTGTCTTCCAGTGCAACGAAACCCTGATGCCTCGCTTCCTGTATCACGCACTTTCTAATCAAACATCATCTATCAAGAAAAAAGTTCGTAGAGCAAGCGTGCCCCGTATTGGGCGCAACGACATTGAGAACATCAAAATACCCCTCTTGCCGATGGCCCAGCAGGGCGTATAGTCGGCATCCTCGACCGTTTTGATACCCTCTGCAATGACATCAGCGAGGGTCTACCTGCTGAAATCGAGGCCCGCCAGAAACAGTACGAATACTACCGAGACAAACTATTATCATTCAAGGAGCTGAAGCCATGAGCTTTTTTCAGCATCGTTGCGGCCACGAGCGAAAACACCGTGGTCACAGAATATGAACCCGTTAAGCGGCGCTCTGAGGCGTATCAGAGCGAAGCAGAACTGGAGAAGGAGTTTATCCAACTCCTCTGCGAGCAGGGCTATGAGTACCTTCCTATCCATTCGGAGCAGGAGCTTATCCAGAATCTGCGGACTAAGCTGGAGGAACTGAATAGCTACCGATTCAGCGATACGGAGTGGAAGTGGTTCTTCTCCAACCGTATCGCATCCGCCACGGATGGCATCGTCGAAAAAAGACCCGCCGTTTTCAGGAGGACCACATCCAAGTCCTCAGACGGGATGATGGCAGTACCAAGAACATCAAGCTGCTGGATAAGGATCATGTCCACAATAACCGTTTGCAGGTCATCAACCAATATGCAGTCAGCAAGGACGAGGGAGCACGGCATGATAACCGCTACGATGTGACCGTGTTGGTCAATGGACTGCCTGCTGTACATATCGAGTTAAAACGGCGTGGTGTGCCCATCAAGGAGGCATTCAACCAAATAGACCGCTATCAGCGGGATAGCTTTTGGGCAGGCAGTGGGCTGTTCGAGTATGTTCAGATATTTGTTATCTCCAACGGCGCGAATACCAAATACTACTCGAACTCCACTCGCTTTAACGCCATCAAGGATGCCACAGCGCCGAAGTCCAAGCATGGCAAGACCAGCAACAGTTTTGAGTTCACCTCGTTCTGGGCGACGCCAACAACCGTATCATCGGATTTGGTGGACTTTGCAAGGACATTCTTTGCCAAGCACACCATTCTGAATATCCTAACGAAATACTGCATCTTCACATCAGAAAATATGCTGATGGTCATGCGTCCCTATCAAATCACCGCCACAGAGCGTATTCTGAACCGCATCGAAATCGCCAACAACTACAAGAAGTATGGTACGATTGCGGGCGGCGGATATCTGGCACACCACCGGAAGCGGCAAGACGCTCACCAGCTTCAAGGCTGCTCGACTGGCGTCAAAACTGCCGTATATTGACAAGGTGCTTTTTGTGGTAGACCGTAAGGATTTGGACTACCAGACCATGAAGGAATATGACCGCTTCGAGGAAGGTGCGGCCAACTCCAATACTTCGACGGCTATCCTGAGAAAGCAGTTGGAAGACCCCAACGCCAAAATCATCATTACAACGATTCAGAAATTGGCAACCTTCATCAAGAAAAAATAAGGGGCATGGGGTCTACAACAAACACGTAGTCATCATTTTCGACGAGTGCCACCGCAGTCAGTTTGGTGATATGCACACGGCTATCATAAAGAACTTCAAGAAGTACCATCTGTTCGGCTTTACCGGCACGCCTATTTTGCAGTGAACAGCGGCTCCAGCGGAAACCCTCAGTTCTGTACCACAGAGCAGGCGTTCGGCGATCAGCTGCATGCCTATACCATCGTGGATGCTATCAATGACAAGAATGTTCTGCCCTTCCGGGTGGATTACATCAAGACTATGTCCATCGACGAGGAAATCATTGATGAGCAGGTCTGGGACATTGACCGTGAAAACGCATATCTGTCCCCCAAACGTATCGAGTTGGTGACGAAGTACGTCCTCGACCATTTTGATCAGAAGACCTATCGGGGCGACAAATCTTACAGTTTCAATGTCCTAACAAATATCTCTGAGGTCGCCGCCAGCGGAAAGACGAAAGTGGACGAAATCAAGGCAAAACAGCGGATCAGTGGATTCAACTCTATTTTTGCTGTCTCTTCCGTCAAGGCTGCCATGCTATATTACTCCGAGTTCCAAGAGCAGATGAAGGCAGACCCTCAGAAGAAAATTCGTGTGGCCTTAATTTACAGCTTTGGTGCAAATGAGGCGGTTGATGAGGACCTGCTGGGCGAGGAGAATCCAGAGGACACCTCAGGACTGGACGAAAACTCCCGTAATTTTCTGGATCGCGCAATTTTGGACTACAATGATATGTTCCATACCAAGTATGACACTTCCAGCGATAAGTTCCAGAATTACTACAAGGACCTGTCCCTGCGGATGAAGAACAAGGAAGTGGACTTGCTCATCGTAGTCAATATGTTCCTGACAGGTTTTGACGCAACGACCCTAAATACCCTGTGGGTGGATAAGAACTTGAAGATGCATGGTCTGATTCAGGCGTTCTCCAGAACCAACCGTATTCTTAACTCTATCAAGACCTTCGGCAACATTGTCTGTTTCCGAAATCTGCAAAAGCGCGTGGATGATGCTATTTCGCTTTTTGGCGACAAGAATGCCTCTGGCATCGTACTGCTTCAGAGTTTTAAGGACTACTACCAAGGCTATGAAGATGTGGACAATAAGCACCACCCCGGCTATATGGAACTTATCGAGGACTTGACGACCCGGTTCCCTCTTTCTGAACCTCGCATTGAAGGCGAACAGAATCAGAAGGAGTTTATATTCTTGTTTGGAGTTGTTCTGCGAATGCGGAATATCCTGCTGTCTTTTGATGATTTTAAGGACATGGGCATCCTGACGGAACAAGAATTGCAAGACTACCTCGCTCGCTATCAAGACCTGAGGGATGAGTGGACAAAGCGCCGAAAGAAAGGCGAAACGGTCAATATTGATGATGATATCGTTTTTGAAACGGAACTCATCCGGCAAATTGAAATCAACATCGACTACATTCTAATGCTGGTAAAGAAGTACCACGATTCCCATTGCAAGGATAAAGAGACCCTTGTGACCATCCGAAAGGCGGTAGACGCAAGCCCGGAACTCCGCAGCAAAAAGAACTCATCGAGACATTCCTCGCTGGCATCAACGATGTGGATGATGTTATTCTGGAGTGGCATTTCTTTGTGGCGGAGCGAAAAGAACAGGAACTGGAAACCATAATCAAAGAAGAAAGACTCAAGCCAGAAGAGACCCGGAAATTTATCGAAGCCTCGATGCAGGCGGGCGAGATTCGGACTGTTGGCACGGATATCGACAAACTAATGCCACCCATGTCACTCTTTGGCGGTGGAGATAGAGCAAAGAAGAAACAGACGATTGTCGAAAAGCTGAAATCTTTCTTCGAAAAATTCCTCGCAATCGGATGAGCAGCATCATATATCGAACAAGCTATAAATCACTATTCAAAGGAGCGATAACCCCTGACAGTAGATGAATTGTTCGGTTCTCCCGGATTCTTCTGGACGGTGCAAAGTACTTGCGTATCCCGTGTGATAGTCTGGATTCGAGCAATGCAACATATGGGGAGGTCATTCGCCTCCTCGATTGCATCGAAACGCGCTGCAATCAGCTTTGCTTGGTTCTTGGCAACAATTAACGAAGGTCGCCCTGCGGGGCGACTGTTTCTTTGCCAGCTAATTTGCGCCAAATTATAACTTTATATTTCCTTTATGAACAGATGAAATAGAAGGCTGAATTCATCTATTCAAAACAACATTTATTCAGAAAGAAGTGTTCTTATGGTTGATGACCTCAAACCTCTTACTAATAAAGACGCAACTAATTTCACAGAAATCTTTGCATTGCTCACTTTAAAATTGCTGTTTCCCGATTTATACGGTTTACTTGCACACAAAGACCGTCCCGATATAATAGATATAACTAACAATGTCGGCATCGAAGTTACTCAAGGCGTTAATCCTGTTATGGCCGCTGCTATACATGAATGGCGTCTCTCTTTTGAAGAAACTAACCCTATAAAAGAAGCAATTCGTCATAAAAAAATGGAAAAATACGGCGAGCCATTCCAAGGGGGAATACAAAGATGGTCTCGGCCATTAGTTTCCCGTAATAATATTCTTAATGCAATAAAAAAAGAAAGCCGGCAAATTTTCATCTTACAACATGGACGTTATAGATTTATTTGTAGATACAGATTTTGCATACTCAGTAGATAAAAAGAGAACTTAATGAAATTGGTACGGACATTCAAGAAAGGCTCAAACCACTCAACATTAAATATCGCTATATTTACATTTTGACAACTAATTTCCTTTTTCAATTCAACATTAATAGTCAAATATTTAAAATAGTTTCTTACCCAAGTTCAAGACAAGAAGAAGTTGGTTCTGATGTTAGAAAAATTATATTCAGAAACAAATCCTCCATCTCAAAACTTCAATAATCGTATATGATTTTACTCAAGCCTACATATAAAGTCGCCAGCATTACGCTGGCGGCTTGCTGTATATTATTATGAATTGCATTTCTTACACAGATCATAACCCTGCGCGATCAGCTTATGCTCAATATGAGCACAAGTTTTTGAAATTTCCGAACAACTCAAAAATGCCACCAATAAAAAAACAGCGGCATAAATTATATGATTTTACAAGGGCATATACTATTCCCATCACACCTGTTAATACAGCCGAAACGCCACAAACGAAAACTGTGAAATATAACGTTAGACTGGATACCTGCAACTGCCATGCATTCCACGCAGCAACAGCACCTACAAAAATCAAAATCAGAGCAACATCTATTAGCATCGTTGGCATTAGCATTATTCGGAAAAGCTGCACCCAGATTTGTCCGAGCAGAAGGCTCACAAGAAAAGCAAAAACTCGCGTTTGGAACATTCTGCTATAACTCCTATTATTCTGAAAATTATATATCTTAACTATCGCAACAAAAAAGCGACTCCCAAAGGAGTCGCTTTCTAAAAATGGGCCAGGTTGGAGTCGAACCAACGATGTTTTCATATGTCACGGATTTACAGTCCGCTGCAATCGCCAACTATGCTTACTTGACCCGTGTGGCGGAGAGCGTAGGACACGAACCCAATGCTGATTTGGCAGCACATCGCTTTAACAAGCGCGTCTCGGACCTCCCGAGTTCGCTCTCCGTATGGCTGGGATGGATGGATTCGAACCATCGATGCCGGTTTCAGAGACCGGTGCCGTAACCGCTTGGCTACATCCCAATATGGCAGGGCAGGGCAGATCGAACACCCAACCTTCGGTTTTGGAGACCGCTGCTCTACCAGTTGAGCTATACCCCCGAATAGTAAGTGGTGATGCTTACGGGATTCGAACCCGTCTTTTCGGCGTGAAAGGCCGATGTCCTGCCGGATAGACGAAAGCACCGTAGTGGTGATCTGTGCCGGGCTTGAACCGGCGTTTCAGCCTTGAGAGGGCTGTGTCTGGCCAATTAGACGAACAGACCATATGCAGGAGATTGCCTCCTGCGTTCAGGCAACAACTGAATCGAGGACTATAATATCATCCATTCGAACATTCAGTATCCTTGCCAGTATCACAAGATTATCGACAGATGGAAGCGACACTCCATTTTGCCATTTGTAAATTGCTTGCGGCGAATTGAAGCCAAAAAACTTTTGCAAGTCTTTTACCGACAATCCTGCTGCTTCACGCATTGCTGCTATGTTCGCACCAGTTAAAGTAAGGTTAATCGATGGCATATCCATCTCAGAAAACATCTCCTCTCAGAAATCATGCCCGAAGGCATTAAAAACCGCTCGCCTTGAAACCAAGACAAGCGGTTAATCATCAGAGAGGGGAAACTGTCTGAATTATCAGACTGCCAATCCCAACATAAATCCTTGCTTATCCTGATATGGGCGCATCATAACGAGACTATACTCGTACTGTTCGACGATAGCCTGAGATTCGCTCATATACCAGATAGCAGAAGTCATGTTTTTCATGGCGAGTTTTCCTTTCTGAGAAGTGTTCTTCTCTTGTTCTGTACTTATTATACTACAATAATTCCTGTTTGTCATTCAACTTGTGGTTAAATATTTGCCATCACACCTTCGCGGATTTGCGTCAACAAACATAAAATAAAAGACCGGTTTCCCGGTCTTTTAATCTTATGGGTTGCACTTTTTGCAAGGAACATAACCCTCGGCAATCAGCTCATCGCGACTGCCTGAGAATTCCTTCTTATTGGCATCCTTCATCTGCTTTACGCTGCTGCAATCAGGTGTATGGAACCTCTTTTTGTTGGTATTTAAAATGTAGGTCGAGGAAACGCCGCTCGACGAGGAAGTGCTGTTTGACACCTCTGTCTTCGGGGCAGGGGCGGCAGTTACGGTACTACTTGCTGCAGACGAGCTGCTGCTGGAAGACGATGCCGTCGCTTCAGAACTATCGGCTGAGCTGTCGCCGGTAGCATAGTCAATGCTGATACCGGGCTGTACATTGTAGCAGAAAACATTAAACTCTACGCCTTCACCGTTATCCTCAACAGATTTTGCCTCCATCAGTACGCCATTCGCTACGAGATTGTCGCCCTCAAAGATTGGCCTTACGCGATACAACACATGGTTGTTTGTTTCTTTCACATAGTCAGCAACCATATTCTCGAACGGGAGCATACCGGTTACATTAAGATAGCGCGTTCCGGTAATAAGGTTTTTTCGTTTGCGTTTTCTGCTGTAAGCTGATAGCCGATAAGGTGACAGCGGTTATACAGGTACTTGCCATCGACGTTATCGTACTTGACCGTATGCCAGCCAGTAGGCTTCACCTGACCGATACTGCCTCTCTTTTCTGTCGGCATAAGGTCTTGACCTACATTGGCATATGCTGTTCCGCAGCGTCCCAGCGAATCGAGATCGCTATATGTTTCCCAGGATGTTGTCTTGAGGTCGCTATCAGAGAAAAAACGGGACATTATTGTTAATGGCTACATACGGTTCTCCGGAATACGCTGGAATGTCTGATAAGGTTACCGACTGTGCGGTCGAGCCGGCACCAATCAGCCCATCAGACGAAGACGCCTGAGATTCAGAGTCAGCAGTCGCAGTATCTGTTTCTGTGTAACTGCTGCTTACCTGCGACTGTGTGCTGTCTGCATTCGACTGCACGGCATCCGTACTGCCGCAGCCAGACAACATGATCATTGCTGCCGACAATAGAGCGAGCAGCGATGTTCTTCTGTTTTTCCAATCCATTTTTGTTCTCCTGTTTTTAATTTCCCGAGACAATCGCCTCGTACACTTCCATGGTAATCTTATCATGCGAATAGCCGGCAAAGTCTTCTGTTTGCACTAATCGCCAGTAGTTACCATCGGATACATCGATGTCGAACTTAAGATCAGACGGATATGCTCTGTTCCAACGAAACAGCACAATTTTTTCGATCCAACGAGCATATTCACCAACAAGCATGTTTTCCACGAGGGCATATTCACCGGCAACAGCCTCCGTCAACGGATTTTCCGATACATTTAATTCCGGATGCTCGCTTACACTTTCGAATTGTTGAGCGGTGTACAGCGTTACCCATAGTCGCTTTCCTTTGACAAGGCCAAGAATCTTATCCCGAAGAATACGGTCTTGGCTTTGTCGACGACGATTAAAAGCCAAACCATTATTATCATCGACCGCAATAATAAGTATCATGTGTTTTCCTCTTTTTCCTGAGCCTCTGCCATAGCACGAAGCTCCTCAATACTCGTTCCCAAATGCGCGAAAAAGGTTTTATCATCCATGGCGGCCAAATCTTTTTCCAAATTTTCGAGAGCATTTTTTAAGCTTTCGTAATGCCACGCAAATCATCTCCTTATATTTTTATACCAATATTATACCATATTTTCGATGATCCGCAAAACAGTATTGCGCCTTCGCAATATTTTTAAAGTGCAGTTTTGCACTACAAAAGGGCAGAACTGCACTTTTATTACAATATTTTGCTTCTGCGTGATATGATATGGCGTGATTGACTTGTGCTCAATATGAGCACAAGTTAGCCACCACCGCAATGACGCAAGAATCAGCCCCAATGGGGCATTTTGCTCTTGACAAAACCTTGTACCAGCTTTGTTGCGCCAAAATATCGCATTTGCATCATACGAACGGAATAGATAATTAAAAGGATACGAGGAAACTGTTGGTATCCTTATGCTCAAAGTGAGCACAAGCTGAAGGCGAAATCGAACCCGCTTGCAGGTGCAAACCCAGTCCCGCAAGCATCTTGTTGTACATTTTGACGAACCTGTATAGCAAAACCTCAGGATTGGATCCGAGTCAATTCAGCATATTGCACAATTCAGGTGAATTTCGCAGACGTACCATGTTGTAGCACTTCCTTTACCAGTTGTTTTGCGCCAAATTATCTATATAAGCCCACACAAAAAAAGAAAGGAGAAGAGGAGGTACGGATCTCCAAATACCAACAGATTGTTAGACGAGAAAATGCCATAAAAGACATGCGGTTGGCGACTATTTTCATGCTGAGAATATGTGCCAATCAGTTCGTGCGAAGAGAGATTCACCGAAAATTCTCGAATACGCCAAAAGCAACTGCAAAACCAACAACTACCATAACGCACGTTTGTGTTTTTGAGAACGCACGCGTGCGTTTTCTGTCTCCTTAAGCGTGTGTTTTTCGAGATTTTTTTCGTCATAGTACACGAAACTACAAGATGTTCCGTTCCACTTTTTGGAAATGGGCTATTGGGACGTTTTGTAGTATATACTATATGGCGTATAGTATATACTATAGTTTTTATGCATAACGCAAACGGTCGTTGACACCTTAAAAATAACGTTTTGACCGCTTAATTCTCCTCAGGGAGGGACATAAAAACGCGGTGAAATATCAATTTCACCGCGTTTTTGACAAAGTTGCAGAATTGTGGTATCATTAAACAATAAATTATCCGGTCAATCCTATTTTGGAGGTGTTTGCTTGATTAACTACAAAGAACTCCCCGTTCCTGTACAGGAGTTTCTTCGATATCAGCTCTTGCAGCTCGACCATTCCGCCAATAGTACCGTAGCTTATGAGTCTGATCTGAAAATCTTTTTCCGATTCATGAAACGTCAGCGTGGTCTTGTTGAAGACGGCACACCTTTTGATGATATCCAGATCAAGGACTTGGACATGAACTTTGTGAAAGATATCACACGTCAAGACATTATGGACTTCATTGAGTATCTTCGCATGGACCGTATTGCTTATGAAGGTACAGCTCGGGAAGAAAATGGCATTTCCCCTACCTCAGCTCGTCGTAAGTTGTCTTGTCTGAAAGCGTTCTTCAATTACCTGTGCGTTCACAAGGAAGCTCTTACCGTCGATCCTACACAGGGCGTGATCGCTCCCAAACTTGCCAAAACGCTCCCCAAGTATTTTACCGAGGACCAAAGTTTAAAGCTTTTAGGAGCGATCTCAGGCCGAAATGAGGAGCGGGATTATGCTATCATCTTGCTTGCTCTCACCTGCGGTCTGCGTGTGTCCGAGATAGCGGGCATCAATCTGAGCGATCTGCGTATTGAGGATGGAGAAAATTTTCTTACGATACGCGGTAAAGGTGCAAAGGAACGACAGGTATATCTTACGGACGCCTGCATTGAGGCTATGAAGGATTACATTGATGTCCGCGAGATTTCCTATCATCCAGAGAAAAAGCATGAGAATGCTCTGTTTCTGTCTCAAAAACACAGTCGCATTAGCACAGATGCTGTCGCTGCACTGGTTCGAAAGGCATGTTTAAAAGCGGGCGTCACTCCCCTTTCACCTCACAAACTCCGTCATACAGCGGCGACTCTGATGTTGCAGAACGGCGTAGATGTGCGAGTGCTTATGGATGTTTTAGGGCACTCTTCCCTCTCGACTACGCAAAGATATACGCATGTAGCAGACGATGCGCTCCGAGTTGCGAGTGAGGCGAATCCGATGTCAAGGGTTAAAAAGCATCGTTAGGAAAGCAAAAGCAGGCTCATTGAGCCTGCTTTTTGTCTTTCTAATCCTTTCCTTTTTTACGACGCAAATTCCCGCTCGCACTCATTCCATTCCTCAGTTGCCGCCGCAATCAGCGTAAAAAATCCTATCCGCAATTACATGCTTATCGAGTTTCTTGTATTCGAAACTCAGTCCTTTCAAAAACCCGTTTCGTCATTCATTTTTCGAAAAACGAAAGACGGTAAAACTGCCCGTATCAACCATTACCACTTGCCAGTGCTCGTTGATAATGTACGTAGCAATTCCAATACATAAAGGACGCACAAGCACCTCTGCGGCTTCGAGAGCCTGTTCTCGGGTTACTGAACGAAATACCATAATTATTTAACTCCTTTTAAAAACATCACGCAGGACCATCTCTTACGATCTCGCGAGACACGATTTGTGGCGATGCGGACGCAACAAGAGCATTCAATTAGCATCATACATGCCGACAATTTTCCCGATCAACTGTTCCGGCGACATACCAAATCGTCTAAGAACTTCCGGGCGTACTGACCAATCCACCGTGAGTCGTATTTTAACGTTTTCCGGTTGTCCGCTTTTCTCACTTTCCTTATTATCACCCTTTTGTAATTTTTTTGACCTTTACCACCTTTCCATCCAACATAGTAATCAGCTGATCATATTCGCCCTGCTGGATTTCCTGCAATCTTCGTTCCCACTGTTCGTCGGTCTGTCGCGTCCGATAATAAGTAATATGCGGAATGTTTAGATCGTTAAAGAAACTCTCAACGGAATCTGCGACCGAAGTCAATGGTCGCATTCTAAGAACATTCCTTAATGGTCTCAAACCACCGACCACGCCTGATACGCTATACGTGGCCACGTCAAACACAAAGTCTGCCGCTGGATAAGATAGCTTGTATCGAATCAGCGTTCTGCCATTTTCTGCTGCGGTCATAATTATTCCTCCTCAAAAAATTTTGGTATATATAAAAAAAGACAGACCATTACTTTCGTAAAAAGTCTGTCTTTTGTTAACTTTATGAATACAGGCAATATTGTTATTACCTGCGTCTTCTTATTGCTTGACTATATTTTACGCTAATTCGTAATATTTGTCAACAGCAAAAGAGCATTTGTGCCCTATCATTTGATTACAACCGAACTATCTCTAACAATGCTTTGAGTTCCGCCAGTATTTCATCAGATAACTTGCAACGATATACATCACTTACTGTTAACGTCTTTTTTCGGCTGATCCTGAGGACGAAGACATACAATTGTATTGCCAGGATGCTTGGTAAGAATCTTCTTAATATGATTCCATTCATCCGTTTTAATACTGTTGATGCGCATATACAGTTTCTGCTTGCTCTCTTTTTTCACATCAGCTTCTACGCTCTGATGTTGAGCAATTTCCGCTGTCTCTTCATTTAGCGGGCGTATCTCCTGTACGATGATTTTGGGCTTTTCGTCCTCACGCGCATCAATACGACCAGAAATCAGAACGGCGGTATCTTCTTTGACGACATTTTTACTGTTTTGATAGATTTTTCGGGAATACAACGACTTCAGCAGACGCCGTGCGATCTTCTACTGTTACGAATGCCATCATATCTCCTTTTTTTTTGTTGCTTTCAGCTCGAACATCGGAAATAACGCATGCGATACGAGCAAGGTCTCCATCCTTGTAAAGCGGGACTTCATTTTCGCCTGACAGATCAGAAATGATTTGCCGCAGACTCGTCGCCTGCGATTTTTCTGCAAGCGCTACATATTCGTCCATTGGATGTCCAGACAGATACATGCCGGTCATTTCCTTTTCCATGGACAGCATATCCTTGCGATTCACTTCCGGAATATCCGGCATTTCAACCTGTACGCTCTTTATATCATCGTTCGCCATATCGAACAGGTTCATCTGCCCTTCGACATTCTTTTGACAATTCTTTGCTGCTGCTTTGAGTACCTTATCGGCGATCAGCAACAACTGGCTGCGATATGCCATTGAATCGAAGGTGCCGGACTTAATAAGACTCTCCAAAACTCGGCGGTTCAGGTCGTGCTCGCACATACGTTCACAGAAGTCGGTGAAATTTTGGAACTTACCATTGGCGTCACGTTCCGCCACGAGATTTTTCATGACATTGGTACCAACGCCTTTAACGGCCGATAATCCAAAACGTATATGATCTCCGGATACAGAAAATTCATCGTAGGATTCATTAACATCCGGCGGAAGAACCGGAATGCCAATATCACGAGATGCTTGAATGTAAACGGACACTTTATCCGTTTTTCCCAGTACGCTGGTCAACAGAGCCGCCATATACTCTTTTGGATAATGCGCCTTGAGATATGCCGTGCGGAAAGATACGAGCGCCTTTATTGAAGGCGTAATTCGCGAAATCCATAATTTCATCGAACAATTCCTGTGCTACCTGTTCCGGCACACCTCGCTTGATCGCACCGTCAATGCCCAGTTTTTCATTACCATGGACGAAGTTCACACGTTCCTTTCGAGTTCCTTCATCTTCTTTTTTACTCATGGCGCGGCGCACCATATCTGCCTTGCCGAGCGAGTAACCCGCAAGGCTCTGGAACACCTGCATAACCTGTTCCTGATAAATCATACAGCCGTAGGTGACGCTTTAAAATCGGCTCGAGCAGCGGATGCTTGTACGTTACCTTTTCCGGATGATGACGGCACTCGATGTAGCGCGGAATGGACTGCATCGGACCGGGCCGGTACAGCGCAACGACTGCGGTAATATCCTCGATGGACTGCGGCCGCAGACCGGTGACAACATTGGTGATACCCTCACTCTCCAGCTGGAATACGCCCATCGTCTGACCCTTGCCCAGCATTTCGTAGGTTGCAGGGTCATAAGGATCGACCTTCTCAATGGAAAAATCCGGCGTATGACGGCGAATCATTCGCTCGGTATCAGCGATAACGGTAAGATTTCGGAGCGCAAGAAAGTCCATTTTCAAAAGACCAAAGCTGCTCAATCGTAACCATATCAAACTGTGTGACCATCTGATCTCCGTTACGAGATAGCGGAACATAGGTATCTACCGGATCCTTTGTAATAACAACGCCAGCAGCATGGGTAGAGGTATTGCGCGGCATGCCCTCCAGCGCCATAGCCGTATCGATGAGGTTTTTAATGGTCGGATTGTCATCATACAGTTTTTTAAGCTCTGAGTTCATCTCAAGAGCTTTTGTCGATCGTAATATGCAGCTCGTCCGGAATCATCTTAGCTACTTCACTTGTTTTCCGCATACGGGACATTCAGAACACGACCTACATCGCGGATAGCACCACGAGCCGCCATTGTACCGAAAGTAACAATCTGTGCCACTCGGTCTTTGCCATATTTACGGGTTACATAGTCGATAACCTCACTGCGGCGAAGGGTACAGAAGTCAACGTCAATATCTGGCATAGATACGCGTTCCGGATTCAAAAATCGCTCGAAGTACAGCGAGTAGTGAATCGGGTCAAGGTCAGTGATAGCGAGGCAGTACGCTACGATAGAGCCGGCAGCAGAGCCTCGCCCCGGTCCTACCGGAATGCCCTGACTCTTCGCATAGCCGATAAAGTCGGATACGATAGGAAATAGTCAACGAAACCCATCTTGGCAATCATGTCAATCTCGTACTGCAGGCGCTTACGGTAAGTGCCATCATCGTTCGGATACCGGACAGCGAAACCGTCATTGCACAGCTTCTGCAGATACTCCAGAGGTATATCCTTCCGGTACATCAAATTCCGGTAGATGGTATTTACCGAACTCGAAGTCCACATGACAACGTTCCGCAATCTTCATGGTGTTTGTGATCGCTTCCGGGTGTTCCGAGAACAGACTTGCCATTTCTTCTTCGCTTTTGATGTAAAACTCCTGCGTTTCAAAACGCATACGGGTTGGATCATCAATGGTTTTTCCGGTCTGAATCGCCAGCAAAACGTCCTGAATGTGTGCATCTTCCTTGGTCAGATAATGCGCGTCATTGGTCGCTACGAGGTCAATATTCAATTCCTTGGAAAGCTGATACAGACCCTCGTTTACGATCTGCTGTTCTTTGATGCCATGATCCTGTATTTCCAGATAGAAATGCTCTCGGTCAAAGATGGAGAGGAATTCATTGCACAATTCGCGTGCTCTATTCATGTTGCCCACAGACAGCGCTCGCGGAATTGCTCCGGCAAGACAAGCTGAGAGACAGATCAAGCCCTCACTGTGTTCCCGAAGTAGTTCAATATCGATACGGGGCTTAACATAAAAGCCTTCTGAGAAACCGCAAGAAACCATGTGAATCAGGTTTTTATAACCTGTCATATTCTCACATAGCAACACCAGATGCGAATGAGACTCGCCATTAGTATAGTTGCGGTCAAATCGAGAATGCGGAGCAAGGTAAACTTCACAGCCGATAATCGGCAGAATGTTCTTTTCCTGGCAGGCACGATAAAAGTCTACCGCACCATACATTACGCCATGGTCCGTAAGGGCACAGGCAGTTTGACCCAGTTCTGCTACTCGATCTACCAGCTTTTTTAATTCGGCAGGCACCATCAAGCAGACTGTATTCGCTATGTACATGTAAATGTGCAAACGACATTATTCTTCACCTCTTTTTTTCGACCATTTGTGAGCACCATTCCCAATATCGGTTAATCAGTGCTTCTGCAATCACTATACCTGCAATTCCTACAGGCACAATTACTTTAGCCCCGAGATTTTGCAATCCCCAAATATTATAACAATAAGCGGTCCATATCCACATAACGACATTAGGCGGCATTATTAGAGGGATAAATCCATCGTCCATTTTAGCTATCACTATTTTAGAGCGAAAAACCTTGCAATTGGGTCCCTTGACGTTTACGCATTCAAATGACCTGCCAAGTTCATTGAGGATATTTTCATCGCCAATACAGGTATAAACTCTCTTTTCGCCTGTTTGGGTAGCAATGCAAGGGAAAATGGAAACAAGAAGCAAAATAGTCGTAATAAACAGTATCCAACTACAATATAACGCTATCATTCGTGTATCTTGGGGTATTTCTGTAAGCCGTCCAGCACAAAGCCAAAGTACCGTTACTGCGAAACACGAAAAAGCTCCTGCTCCTACAATAAAGGTCGATACCCCACATACTGCCAAACAACAAGAAAGTATTTTGGCAATAATTCTATAAAACCTGTTATTCGGATATATTTTTTCAATACACTCACTTTCCCCGGTTTCAATAATTTTAGCTCCCAGTCCGGTAATGAAATCCTCTTCCGAGCCAATAGCGTCTTTCTTTTCTTCCAACATTCCCTACTCCTTTTTTCAACTCATACCGCAGTTCAAGGTCATGAACGCAATCAAGATCATCCCTATGAACGCCCTTATCGCATCGTGGACAGTATTCCGTTTTTCGAATATCTCCAATAGACGAAACTTCCTTAAGTACATGACCACAATAAGGGCAACACAGCACACGATATTTCCGAACAATCCCACTTTCGGCGCAACGATTTAGAAATGCAGCGGCTTTGAAGCTATTACATTCCAAATGTTGAGATAGTCGAAAAACAGAAATTCTTTTTGAGCATCGGGAGAAAGACTATCGAAATACTGTACAGCTTTTCGAATGAAATCATCCGCGTAATACTTGTTCAATTTCGAGCGCATGTCTCGCATAATCCAACAACTCCTCCCGCCTCGTTCTGCAGCTCTCCATCCATAACCAATGATAACATCTTATCGAGCAATTCACCCATTTCCGGTCCGGGGTTCATGCCAACAGAAATCAAATCATTTCCGTTTACGGCCAAGTCCTTAATCTGAAATGCCGTATTCTGACGAAGAATCCCCTCGAAAATCGCTTCGATCTTATCTATTTTTTCGAGTCTTTCTTCCCAGTTATATTCCGCCTGCGCCGTAATGTCTGCTCTCCGAACAGCAAGAAACCGGCGCATTTGTTTTTCGCCAATCTTCTTCATTATTCGGCAAACAGAATTCTCCTTTGCAGGAAAACGGGTATCATGTACATCGATTAACTGAACCACATCTCGAATTGTGGTGCCATCGAAACGCAGTTCACGCAGTCTTTTTCTGCGATATCTGCACTTACATGTCCATGATCGTAAAAATGTCCATTTCCGTCTTTTCCCCATTCGAAACAGCGAGGCTTTCCGACATCATGCAATAACATTGTTAATCGAAGTACCAGATCCGGCTCAATATTTCGCACGCTCTCTACACTATGCCGATATACATCATAGCAGTGATATGGGTTGTTTTGCTCAAAGCCAACACATTCCCACAGCTCCGGGAAGCTAATTGCAACCACATCAGGAAAGCCAAGAAGCACATCTGCAGCATTAGCACCTACAAGCAACTGCGAATATTCCTTACAAATACGTTCGCGTGCAATATTAAACAACAAATTCTTATTGTTTCGAATTGCTCTGGTCGTATCATGCTCGATGGAAAATCCGAGAACGGACGAAAAACGAAGTGCTCGAAGTATGCGCAATGCATCCTCAGAAAATCGTTTTCCGCTGAACCTACACAACGAATTTGCTTCTTCTGAATATCCGTCATGCCACCAAATGGATCAATGATATTGCCATCTTTATCGGCAGCCATTGCATTGATTGTAAAATCTCTTCGCGCAAGATCCTTTTTAAGTGATGTGGTAAAAATCACATTATCCGGATGTCGCCCATCTGTGTAATCTCCATCAATGCGGAACGTTGTTACCTCAAAAGGCTCCTGCTCATGTACAACAGTTACCGTTCCGTGCTTAAGCCCTGTTGGAATAATATATTTGCCTTCAAAGCAAAAAAAATACTTGTTCGGGAGTCGCTGAAGTAGTAATATCCCAGTCGTGAGGGGTTCGTCCCATCAGCGCATCCCGAACGCATCCGCCAACAACATATGCTTCAAACCCGCATTCCGTTAAACGTGACAAAATATATTTAGTTTTAGCAGGAATATGAATTTGAAACATAGTTATGACTCCCTTTTTTACGTTTTCTCAACTGCTTTGCGATGAATATGAACCGACAATTCGTTGATTGCAGTATAATCCGGTTTATCCGGCAGGCAAGTATTTTCCTTAGCATATCCTACTCGCTGCTTATAATCTTCCAGCATCTCATAGAATTCTGGACGCATCAGACCATCGGCATTCATAAATGCACCGTTACGGATATTCATCAGCGTATCATGTTCTTCAAGCCGATACGTCTGCACCCTTCCCTTTTCGAGAATGTCAAGCAACGTAGCATACAGACGAATAATATGCATTGCATACTTATTGATCTGCGCGTCTTCCTTAATCGCCGGTTGAGAACTGATCTTCTTGAAATTCTTAATGAGTTCATTCAGATCATGCCACATATCCGAATAATCTCGAATCGGGAAATTGGACAGATCCGTGTCCATAAAATTTCTTTCTTTGCCGGATCATCTGGAGAGACACCAATATGCAGATGAATACCGTTCTTCGGGAAATCGTGATATTTTTTCGTTAAAATGATCTACTGCATTCTGGCAGGCTTTAAGCAGATGGTCCTGCTGTCCGTCTTCGTCCATACGTTCGCGAGCGATCGTATTTTCCATCCGGATAAGCTGCTGATTTGCATAACCGCCGAAGCTTTTAACGAGCTGTCGAGAGAGGAATCTGTATCCTTCACCTAACAGGCAACTGCCTGCATCCGATAAGTACGCATACATTCCTGGTGCATTGCCAAGCAATTCAATGCAATTAGGGCTGCCTGCAGAAAGCAGCGAAATGAGTTTGCGAGAAGAATATACGGTCGTATCCGTGTCATGATCGACAAGCTGTTCAAAATTCGTAGAACCTAAAAGATCGGATTCACGCAGTAGCGCACAGCCACGAATATCAATATCCGAACCCTCGACATTAGTGCCGTAAGCATGAGATCCGCCGAGTGTCAAAAACATCAGCCGATCTTTGATATGCTCGTCCGTGAAGAAAATCATATTTTCTCTGTTCTACGATAGCTTTAACACTTACCGTATTCACCATTATCCGCTCGTTACGAGCGCGGATATCCTTCTTTTCTTGTCCGATTTCTAAAACGGTCTTTGCTGGCATTGTTCCTCCGCCTCCTCTTTCTCGAAAAGTTCATTCTTGATACCGCAGAATACCTTCGCAGTATTGATAGCATCTACACTGGCGCGGTGGTGACCCTCATACGAAATACCATAGCGTTCGCACAGAGAATCCAATTTGCGGCTTTTCAACTGCAACGTTTTTGCCAGTACCATTGTATCATAGACCTCGTATTCTTTGAAAATGGTCTTGTTCATCTGCTCGAATGCCGGATAAATGTATCGCGTCAGTCAAACACTGCGTTGTGGAACACGATTGGGCAATCGCCAATAAAGTCGTCCAGCATATTGATTGCATCATACATCGCAATGCCGTGCTCGTCCAACATTTTATCGGTAATGCCAGTGAGTTCAACGATTTTCGGCGGCAGATGGCTCGGACCGTTACCGAAAGAATCCGGCATAACGAAGACATCAAAGTCTCCTCTGTCTCGCCGGTAGCAATGTCTATTTTGGCCGCACCGATTTCAATTACTTCAGAGCCGTAGCCAATTCCTGTGGTCTCGGTATCGATTGCTACGATTTCCGCTGCATCAAAGTTCTGTAGCCGCCAGTACATCACACCTGCTGCCGGGATATCCGGCTTAGGAGCATTGGCTCGGAACGAAAAATCAAATTTTTCACTTTTGAATCAACTCCTTGTGGAAACACGCGGCCCTGTTTGTCACACAAAGCCGCGTGTCGTATATTTGTTACCAGTTTTTGCGCTCTTGATCTGAGAAACGAGTTTTTCGATCTCATGCAGAAGCGTCTTAGACGGATTTACTGCAAATTCCTGTGCCTTATCACACAGCGTATCGCCCATGGCAGAGAACTCTGCATCCGACACTTCAGCCTTTGCGACCGATTCCGTATCAGGTTTGTCTTCTGCCGTTTCATCCACGGTCTCTTCCGTATCAGATCCACAATCGCTCTCAGACGCCGCAGAATTGCTTTTCTGTTCATCCAGAGAAACGGTATCCTCGATCGGCGGAAACGCGTCAGCAATCGCCTGTGCGGCTTGTGACTCCGGTACAGTGTCTTCGTTATCTGCTGCAGACGCAGGAGCCGGAGTTGTCGGAGACACTGGAAGGGTCTGTGCTGCCTGTGCTGCCTGCGCTACGGCTTCCTTTGCCTGTACTTCTTCAGCATCCGCCCTCGTCCCACGCCTTCATAAAGGTTTCAACCGTTGCATTAGTCTCCGGACACTTTTTGCGGATTGTCTTCGCTACCTTGATTGTCATAGGCTCGCGGGTCTTAAATGCCTCTGCCAGTGCTTTCTGAATTTCCTCGCTGTAATACGAGAGCTGAACGCCCGGCAATAACACTGAGGGACTTATTGTCCGCATAATCCAGCAGTTCCGGAATTAGATAAGACAGGCGCAGAAAACGCTGAACATTGTTGCGGTCCACGTCAAACATTACCGCAATCTTATCTCGGGTCGTCTTCTGAGTTGCAATTTCTTCCTCATCATCCTCAGAAACACCCTCTCCCCAATCAGAAGCCACAAATTTACCCTGATGGCGCTTTTGCTTCCATCAACGCCCGGTATGCCAATGCTCGTTCGCTGGGTCGCAGGTAATGACGCTTTTTTACATTGGTCGTTACTGCGATGATAGCAGCCTGATCGTCATCGACATTATAGAGTTCTGCCGGAATCGTATGCATCTTGAGGATTTCGCTCATTGCCTTTGCACGGTTATGACCTGCAAGGATCTCGTAGCCGGAACCGCTCGGATCCGGTCGAACCTTGATACGCTGCATAAGACCGTCTTCCTTGATGCTCTGTGCCAGAGACTCAAGGCTTGTTTCATCGTATGGCTTAAAGCCGATATCGCGCGTGTGGAACGCATGCAGCTCTTTGACAGGAGTATTGATCATACGGGGACGCTCGAAAGCCAATCGCCGAGACCCATTAAGTCTTCTGTTCCCTGCACATCATCAGCCATGTAATCGAAGCCTTCATTCAACTTTCTGCTTCCGCACTCGCCTTATTACGAGCACGGAGCATTTCACTGATACTTGCCTTAGCCACGAGAAATCACCTCCTCAGCCATTGCTGCATAGCTGTTAGCTGCCGGATTGCTCGGTTCGTACTCGAAAATGCTCTCGCCTACCATCGGCTGCTCTGCAACGCGAATGGAGTAATCGATAGGCTGCCCGAATACGTGAACTTCCTGACCATACAGCGTAGATACGTTCTCTCGAACCGCCTTTGCCAGATTGGTGCGCTTATGATACATGGTCAGCAGTACCGCCAACCTTAAGGTCCGGATTACAGTTTGTCTGTACAACGCGAATCATGTCGAAGGTGTCCGGCAGGCCGTCTGCGTCGAGGTATACGGCCTGTACCGGTACGATAACTTCGTCAGCCGCCGTCAGAACATTGATGACCAGTTCATCGCGGGTCGAGCCGGAATCGATAATGATATAGTCATAACGATCACGTACAGCATCAACAACCTTCTTAAGTACAAACTCGCAGCGTTCGTTCGGGTCGTTGTACATCTGCTGGCTAGTCTTCATAACAACCAGTCGAGTCCAGGAAGTTCGACAGCTTGTGGTTCGCCGGAATAAGATCCATGCCCTCGTCAGATGGAGAATCGCTCTACTGAAACCGGACTCCAGCATTTCCGGATCATCCACTGCCTGAGCCATCAGATTTGCGATCGTTACTTTCTGCTCGATCGGTACCTTGCCACACGCCTTTGTCAGGTTAGCGTGACCGTCTGCATCGATCAGCAGAACGCGACTGCCTTTGCGGGTCAGTGCTGCACCCAGATTTACTGCGGTCGTGGTCTTGCCCGTGCCGCCTTTAATGCTTACGATAGAAATGACTTTCATAAATTTTTCCTCCCGACCGCGCTTATTTATCGCGGTGATATACTGTTTTGACACCTTTCTCTCGGTGTAATTATATTTTTACACCTCAATGCCTATCTGTGTCAACATTAGTGCGAACATATGTTCTTTCCGCTTTGAGTCGGAGTGCATCCTTACAGAATAAGCGCCGGAGGAAAACGCTCCGCAAGGGTTGATAGGACGTCACGTAAACCTCCCACGACTTAATACGCCATGCAAAGGACATACGACTCACATCAGAGTCTTCATAAGAATAGTAATAAATACTAATAGAGAGGCAACGTTATATGACAAGGGATGCTTTATGAGAAAGCGATACACTATAGGGGCAATGTATACACGGAGGTTCCCCCTGCCCCCTTGGACCCCGCGAGGCCCCTGAAGGGGTAGAGAGCATTCTATTAGAACAAGTTTTGATGAGGCCCCTCCTCGAGGAGAGACAGCCAAAGCCCGTCCTACATAAGGTCGTTCTTATTCGTCGTCGAAGTCGTCTGCATCGATACTGATAAGACGGGCAATGCGGTCCTCTCTTGCAGGAGCATTTCTGCTCGCTCTTCGGCTGATGGTTTTGAAGGTTCATAAGCGTAGAGTCTTTTGCCACTGGTTTTCCCGATGGCACTTCTTCCCTGTTGTTCGAGAGCTTGACTTTCGTCTTTCTTTTGGCAATTTCCGGGGTGTGCTCATCTCCGAGCTGTGCAAAGAGATGCATTTTGCAACGCCTGAGCCCGTTTTTCTGCCTTATAGCGATGGATTGCATCGAGGGCGCGAGTGCGGTAGTCCTGCTTGGACTGACGCTTTTCTTGCCTGTCTCATGCGATTGCAACGAGCCTCGAAGTCCTTGTCGTACTGGAACGGTTTTTCTTGTTCGGGCTTGCTGGTCAACGGAAAGATTCGCTGTTTGCTGCCTGCGGTTCTTCACGAGCAGCGAGGTTTTCTTTTTTCCATTTTTACGTCCTTATTGGTCCAAGATTCGCCGTCGCGTACTCGTTTTTCGTCTTCGACGCTGAAAATATCTCGATATTTACCGGCTTTCCAGTCCTTAACGATACGGCGGACAGTGTTTGTAACACACCTGAAAAAGCTTGGCTGCCTTCACTTGAGAAAGACCGCGAATCAGATGTTTGATGAGGGACACTTCACGAAGACGCTTGAGTCTTTTTTTTTCACGATTTTTGCGTCTCTTGTCTTGTTAGGAGTTCCTGTACACTTTTTATCCGATGTCGGATATAATCCAATGATCTTCTGCTCTTCTTCGGTGATGTTAAGGATATTAATGATAGTGGTGTTCTTCAGTGCGTAACCACCATGATCTTCTTGATAATCATTACTGCGCTTAATCGTACCGCTGACGATATGGGAGAGCCGGGACGCTTTAATGGGGTGCGTGAACATATCGTTCATCTTTTTACCATTGCATCATAGGCCTCCTGCTCGCTCATGAACTTCCAGCATTCATTGTGATACAGCCAGAGAAAGAAATCTCTCGACCCGTTCACATCGAATTTGCGGAGCGACAGAAGTTGCAAAATAGCATTTGCGCGGAACGATGCGTACTTTTTAAAACCGTTTTCACTAAAGTCAACCGAGCCTGGGCCGAAGAAACTGGTTCTGACTTTCGGCGTATGGTGTTTCGGGGTCAGCTCCTTACGCATTGCGAACATGTCGCTTACTTCATCGTGGATGATGTAAACCGATGTCTTTGTGTCGCTATGCGTATTATAGGTGCCGGGCATACGGAACAGACCTGCCTTATTACGGGACGCACCTTCGTCTACCTCGAACTGACTGTACTGCGGATTGTCCTGCAGGAACTTTTTGAAGGTGTTGATAAACACATCTAGCAGAAAGTCGTAGCAGTCCTCGTATTCCTTCAGAATAGGCAAAAAGGACCACCAGAACTGGAGGCCTCGGCCGGAGTAGACGATTGTATTGGGCAGAGGGATATCCGGAGCGCATGCTCGCAGATAGTCGCGTAAATCTTCGCGGAAATACTTACATATCTGCATGAAGTACGATGGCGTATGGTCTTCGCCATGCATATCGCAGTCGATCACGATATTGTGCAGGCCGAAGATATTGGACATATCGCGGGATTATTCCGCTTAAAGGAGTTCGCGGTCAAGTAATAGTCTGCATAGGTGGAATACTCCAGCGCCATAACCTGATTAACAAACTCCTCACCCGTCGCCATACGGATAGGCTTCATTGCTCCATTCTTACAGAAAATCATCTGTTGACCCATCGACTTCTTACCGTGGAGGTACTCCCACTTATTAAAGTGGATATCCAGAAAGGCACGGACTTGGGCATCAAGTTTCATCAGTCCCGAAACAAACTTGGGTTTCTTCGCTGTTGCCACAAATGACATTTGATGTGTCTCCTTTCTGTGAGATGGGGGGGCGATGGATTTCGCTCATCCGCCTGTTTGGGAATACTTCCCTCTCAGCGGTGTATTTATATTTTACTCCCGACACACGGTGTCAGTCAAACATAATTGGAACATTTGTTCCTATGCTAATTATACAAATATTTCGCATTCAATTCGTCATATTTTTGCACCTTTCAGTGTTACAGAAACACGCTGTTCGGTAATGGATAAAATGTCCCTGATTTCTTTTATGCCTAAAAAGACCGTTTTCCTGTTGAAAACGGTCTTTCTGTTTGTCTTTGTTGTCAAGCCATGAGAGCTTCGTTGATCTTATGCCGTACCTCGTCCTCGAATTTGTCGATATTCGTGTTCTCTACATATATTTCGATTGCGCTGGTCTGTGCTGCAAGTTGTTTGCCGCAGTTATACAGGCTATGGCTGCAATGGAGATAGTTGTATAGCACAAAGGTCTACCTTGGACGGTCGGACTCGAATCAGTTCATCAGTCAGTATCGTCCATGCAGGAAAACGCAGCTTAAGCTTATTCAGGAAGTTCGGATTGCCGCCGATCATTACGACACGCATACTATCCAGATCAATAGCCGCCAGTTCTTCTTCCTTAGGCGGTTCTGCGACGATATGGTTTTGTGCCTTCTCCCTCTCCTGCCGCAGCATGGCCTGCATCATTTGAGCCTTCGTGCTGGCCTCATCGAGTCGGCGTTCCAGTTCTTCTATGCGACCAAGACTTGAAAGCTGCTTATTCTTCTCCTCAATTTGTTTCTCAAGATATTCAATACGCTGCTCATTAGCAGATACCGCAAGACGCTGGGCCGCATCCTTCGCAGCAAGGTCTTTTTCCAGAATGGAAATTTTAGATTTCAGTTGATTGTTAACAGAATTTGCTGTTGATAAGTTCTTATACAGTTCATCTGTGTTGAGAAAGCTCTTACTTATATCAGCCAACGTGCTGACTCGTATCAATTTCTCTTGCATTTCTTTCTTCTGGGGCAGTGTCGCAGCCTTAATGCCGGCAGAGGCGTTCAGCTCGGCGGATATGTCCTTTATCCCTGCGACTGTCTGTTGGAACATCACAGCAGTATCAAAGCTACGGATTAAGAGATAGCACATGCCAGTAATGAAGTTTAGGTGTTCCTTGTCTTTAAGCCAAAGTGGATCTGCTGCCATCTCCTGCCTATCTGTCTTTCGCCGGCGAGGAAACAAGCAATCAGGGTCTGGTGTTGCTCAAGGATTTCCAGCGACATCCCTGCCAGTGCCAGTTCGTGTGAGTCAAGAATCTGCGTACCCGGAACAACGCCATAAGTGAAAAACGAGCATTGTATGATTCTCTTGATTTGCTCTTTGTGCTCTTCTGTTAAGTCATTGATATAACAAACAAACGCACAGAGGCCATCCCCTTTGCGTTTCGCTGTGCTCCTCCATTGCGTGTATGATACGCTCCGTACAACACATTGGGTCAAAGCCAAGTTCGGATATATTGAACCGCATGCTCGCTTCTTCAACGAGCTGAAATAAATCTTTTTGAAAATTTATCATATTTTTCTCCTTTCTTGGTTATTATTTTACACTGTTTCTCAGCCTTTGTAAACATTAAAAGGAACGTTTGTTCCTTTTTAGCGCAAAAAGAAGCCGCCACATGATGATGACGGCTTCCTTTTTTGAATTCCGTAAGTTTGGGGATGGTGGGAATTAAGCAAAATCGAAGATAGTTGCCTCGATTTCCTTATCGTTATCTTCGCCGAGCAGCTTGGTCAGAGCCGCCATAATGGCTTTTGCGTTACCACGCAGGGTGATGTTGCCAAGAGCCTCGTTCTGAACCGTCGCTCGTACCGGCTTATCCTCTGCCGACTCTACTGTAACCGAAGAGGCACAATCCTGTTCGGTTACCGATTCAGTCACCTGTTCGATTTTAGGGGTAGTGGCCGGTTCCGAAAACTCTTCAGCCACAGCTTCTGCCGGAGTATTTTCCTCCTCGATAACAGCATCAACAACCTTCTTATCTGCGTTAAACTGACGCTCGAAGATATTGAGTTTGTTCTCGATATCCTGCAGGAGTTCAGCCGACATATTGCGTTTGTCTGCACGCAGACGAACGAGAGTTACCGGCGTGATGCCTACCATCTTGGCAATGCCAGACATGCTTTTCTCAGAGGCATCAGAAAGATCTTTAATGCGGGCGCTGAGCGCACGTTTCTTGGCTTTATTTGTCGCCAGTACGTCATCCTGCTGTCCCTTCTTAGCCGTAGTTGCCTTCTTTTTCTTCGTTGCAACAACCTTGGTCTCAACCTCGCTCTTAGCGAAAGTCTCAAGGCGAACAGAAACCGTATTTGCCTTCTTTTCAGACAGTACCCTACCACTACGTAACGTATACATAGTGTTGGCTACAAGACCGCTTTCCTTAGCAACCTTGCACATAGGGATATGCTTTGCTGCAGCAACTTCGGTGATGCGATCAACAATCTTGCGGGTCTTCTCTTCGCGGATTTCAAAAATACGCTCAGTCGAAACATCCATACCGTTCTTCTTTGCCAGTGTAGGATCGAAATTCTCGATCTGCTTCAGCAAATCATCGACAACTCTATCACCAGCGTTTTCAAAGCCTTTCTTCATGCGCCAATACGTATTGTACTTAATACCGAACATCTCAACAATGGTATTGCGAGACATCTTGTACTCATGCGCAATGGCCTCGACGCACTTCACCAGAAGTCGGACCTTCTTATCGTTGGTCTGGGTGACTTCCTTCTCGCTTCCGGCTTTTTCTGTCGGGACGATTTCCTTCTGCTTGTGTTCAAAACGGGAAATTACCGGAGCTGCCGGCTTAACAATCTTAACCTTTTCCGGAGCCCAGAGCTGATTGCAGAAGTTCTGCCAGCCTTCGTGGTCAGTAGGCTTATTCCAGTCACGCGCTGCAGAAACAACCAGCATCAGGTTCTTATCATTCAGATAGGTCGACAGGGCAGACTTCTTGCAACCGAAGAGCTGTGTCAGGTCAAGAGTAGAAATGTTGAACTTCTTAACGAGACCAGACAGATATTCCGGCTGCAGGTCTTTCGGAAGCTGCGTAAATGCAGCCCAATTGAGCGGCTTGTGCAACTCGAATATCGAAACAGGACCATGCTTGGCATCAATCTGAGCTTTGGTCATCGTCGGCTCGGCCATTTTCTTACGACGAGACATTGCGCCGCGAGCGGTACGCTTTTTGTCTGCGCAATCCTTGCTGAACACGATTGCAGTTTCGTCCATTTTTTATTGTCCATCGTTGCGATAGCAGTTTTTCATGATTTTTCCTCCTTAAAATAAAAGAGGAGCCGAGAAAATTCTCAGCTCCTTTGGATGTAATGTTAGTGTGTCTGTTCCTGCGGACCGCGTGCTTCGATAAGATACGAAGCATACATGTCGGCCATGTGCAATTTGACCGCCAGCGGGAACTTCTCAAATGCATTGCCCATAGCGTAAGAACCGCCACGAACCGCATCATCAAAGCCACCCATGTGCCACCGAATAGCAAATGCTTCCTCCTTCTTGAGCCGCACAAAATGCTCGACAAGGTAAACACTTTTTCTCCGTGGCCATACGGGAACTGATCTTCTACCACATAAACCGGCACCTTTTCCCACTCACCGCGGCTGTTCTTCTTATTGCGATATTCTACCGCATAGAAGTTTGCCTTACAGAGGTCGTGCAGAAGCGTGCAGATTGCAACGCTTGCGGGATCTTCTTCATCCGGAAACAGCTTCTGAAATGCATTATATACATTCATCGAGAGTGTTCCAGCAGACCGCCTTCATAAGCACCATGAAAACGGGTAGAGGCCGGTGCGGTGAAGAAATCGGTGCTTTCCAGCCATGCAAGGAGCTTGTCCATGCCTTTTCGCTGTGTCGCGGTCAACAGTTCGATATACTGCTGCTTTTTGTTCTGCTCCATAAAAAACCTTCCTTTCCTATCTGCGAATTTCCTCGAGGATTTCCGCGAGGTAATTATCGATCAAATCTCGCCACATTGAATTTTCATCAATGTTGCAATCGTGATCATGCTCGTACCGATCTGCCAGATCTCCAAGAATATAATTCTTCGAGTGCGGATTCACCGCATCTAATACGGTAAATCCGTATTCATCGGCAAAGTTCTTTTTTCTCCTCGGCGGATACATCCTCCGCAGATTCTGGTTCGCCATCAAAGCGAGCCAAAAAATGACCTTCGGCATCTTCTTCTGTGTACTGTCGCAGGCGTTCACGGTAAGCCTGTTCCAGTTCTTCCGGGGTCAGTTCAAACTTCTGCCCCTCTCTGTTGATAATCATGTTTTTTCTCTCCTAAAAATGATTTTTAATCCGTTAAGCTACGAAATACCTTGCAGAATGTTTCCTGCGGCATAACGACAACTCGAGGGTCTTTGTCTATCTTACCTGTTTCGATGAGTTTGTGGAGTTCTTCGTTCGAGATGTCTCTCGCATCGAACATTGCGATGTATCGCTCTTTCCGCAAACCCTTCGAAAATTCGTACACACGCAACTGCATTGTTGCGTGTCTCCTCCTTTTTTTCTGAAATACATATAAACAAAAAAGACAGACCTCTACTTGTAGTAAAAGTCTGTCTTCGTTTACCTATTAAAAGGCGGGCAGAATTACTCCTGTCCGCGACTTCTTATAACTTAAGTATATTTTACCCCCGTATACCCATGTCTGTCAATACCTAAAAAAACAAAAACCGCCCTATAAGGACGGTTTTGCTTTTGTTGTTCTCAAATATGATGAACAACGTTCACGCCTAATCGAACAGCAGAAATGATCAGGATTCCGACCATTACTGATGCAAAGAAGTAGGCAATCCAAACGACAGCCATTGAGATCGGCTGTGTGTTGGATTTTCCCTTGCCTTTCGCCTCCTTACGAAGGCGAAAAAGCATTCTATCGCCGGCGGAAAACGCACCGCGAGCTGCCGTCATTGCAACAAAATGATGATCGGCGAGTTGACCTGTCTTACCAGATCAAACGCCAGCCATGCTATAGCCGCAATTACAGCAGCCACAGTTACGCCAGTGAGTGCGGCCATAACGATAAGCATAAATGCTCGTACATTGATTTTAATCATTTCCTTTTCCTCCTGAAAATAAGTTGCGAGTTTAAGACTTATAGTAACAATTTTCGTCTTCACTGACGCATTAGCAGTTCGGCAGAGGGGCATCAAAGAAAAAAGATACCGAATTCCGTTGCGAACATAGCTACAGGTTTAAAACCGCATTCTTGAGCGAGCGTATCGCCCATTGCACGAAGGAGCACGACATCATGAATCTCGTGCTCTACTTCATAATTTCCTCCGGATCAAACTCATCGAAGAGCGTTTTCCAACGATTTTCCGGTCCTGCACAAGGCGCTTCGATATAGGCCGAACTTTCATCTCGGCAAAAGAAAACCTCGAAGTTTCCTTCATCGAAATACTGATGAGCCCAGGCAAAGGCGATTTGATCCAGTTTGTCCCAATCGATGTACGCAAAACGACCGTTAATCGTCATTGTACTCACCGCCTTCATCCTTCTCCGCGAGAATCTTGTCGCGATTCTTGTGCCACAGTTCAGCCATATCCTTGCCAAGGATATAATCGAGTTCGTTGCCGAGATCCAGGAACTGCGGATTAAGAATAACCGCCTTCCGATGAATCAGCAAACGAGAGATAACCTCGTATTCTACGGCCCAATCTTCGAGTTTCTGATTGGTGTCGCCGTAAAGGGTCTCAATGCGCCGCATCAGATCTACGATCTGACCGTCATCCAGCGGCAGATAAAGGAACTTCAACGGGTCATGGAGATCGCCGCCATTATCCCAACCATAGATGGTCGGATTGTCGCGGACGGTCTTCAGCTCGCCCTCGACGAACAGCTCTCGGGCGCGACGATCGCGCTTTGTCAGATCATCCACTTCCGCAACGGAGAGGTTGATCAGACGAGCGATACCCTTGCGTTCAGCCTGCGTGTTGCAAGGCAGCGACATGACAGCGTCGTATACCGCCTGCTGCAGCTCATCCACGCTGCCGAATACCTCACCGGCGTATTCCCAGTGATGGGATACGGTGTGGCAGTCTGCCAGCAGCTTTGCCCAGAGCTGCATATCCTGATTCTCGTCCGCATGCTCTACGACAACGAGTTTATTGTCTTCGTGTTCGCCTGAGACAAGGTTATTGTTGCCGTCAAGCATCAAATCCATGATATTGCCGCTCAGCCGGGTGATTTCGTTGGCGGAACCGTAAAAAGTGTGTACAATCTTTTTCATGCTATATTATCTCCTTAAAATGATTTCTTGTATGAGAACCATTAGTCATCCTTGAGATCGAAAGAGCACAGACAAAACTTCGTTCCCATTGCTTTGTTATACGTCTCAATCACAGCGTTTGCCTGATCGAACGAATTGACAGGTTTTTCCCGGCCGGCATTGAACGCCGCTCCGAAACGAAATCGAACACCTCGTATACTGAATCAAAATCCTCTACGTGGTCGGTGTCGTCCCTGTCGAAGATGACGTGACAGGTCGAAAAAGAACTTGCTGTCTTCATCATTAGTCAGGAAGATTCCGTCCACATAGTTTCGTGCTTCCCAGTAATGTTCGACCTTATACTGGTGCAGAAGTTCGTTCCAGCTCGCGATGTCCGGCTCCTTTGCCGTGCGTTCGACAACCTGCAAAGTCCCGTAGAACTCGTATTTGAGTGTGACAATGCGGTTACCTACGAACATATCATCGAGCAGCTTGCTGGCGACTTTCGCAAGTTCTGCCGGCTTACCCTCGATAAAGTGTCTGATTGTGCAATTTCTTGCCATGTTATTCATCCGCCTTTCTCTTTAGATGACGAGGAATATAATGCCCACTAAGGTCATACATTTCCATGTCTTCTGAGTCATTGATACTGTGCTGCCCATGCATATTGCTACGCATGAGTTCTGTAACCGCATAGGTCGCTGCAACGACAGCGCCGATAATAAGTACCATCGGAGCATCGGTTGCACAGCCGCAGATAGCAATCACTACACCAGTAACAGCGATCTCCAGCAATTCCTCATCGAAAAATTCCTTCATGATTTATTTGACCTCCTTAAAAATTGTGTGTGTTTTCTATATAAAAAGAGACAGTTTCCTCGATTTCTCAAAGAAACTGTCTCTTGTTGACTTAATAAATACGGACAGGATTTGCCCTGTCCGTAATCCTCTTATGTGTTGAGTATATTTTACACCCATATACCTATGTTTGTCAACACAAGAAGAAAATATTCTGCTTGGCTTTCAGATGGGCAGATACGCTATTACGGCACGCGGATTGTCCTTGCGAGCCCAAATGATATACGAATAGCCCTCAATGAAATCCCTTTTCTTTCCGGACACAATGTAAGAATATACCGTATCCTCATCTCGGCAAACCAGACGCGTGGAATCGGCAAGGAACTGAACTTGCGTACACGCAACGACATGCTGTTCGATTCTTCCCTTTTTCCCAGTCATTTTCTACGGCCCATGCCATCCAGAGGAAATACAATGCAGGCATCAGAAGCAGCAGAGGTTCGAGTTTGCGTGCAGCGATCGTCATGATGACGGCAAGCGCGGCAATCACAACGGCTGTTATCGCCTGCTTGAACCTCAACACTTCTAACGGCTGTGGCAGAGGCATGCCTTCTGTGCTCTCCTCTTTCTGTTCGATTGGCTCATCGCCTATCGCATAGTCCCTGATCTCCTGTTCGTTCACATCGAACGCATCGTTTTTAGAGGGAAATTGAACGACTTTCTCGTTTTCCTTTTTGTTCTTCACTTGGTGTCCTCCTCACCGAAAACTTGATCGATGACAGCCTGTACATTCTTGAGTGTCGCCTGTGCATTCGATACAAAGGTGGCTCTTGCGTCATTTTCCTTGCTAAATTCGCCGGTAGGTTCAATGGTGATAGTCGTCTTTTCCGAGTTGGAAATGTCGCCAATAGCAGTGGCATCGCTTTCAGAAACATAGATGCGCAGATATTTCTGGTTGAATTTGTCGAAGAAACCTTCCTTCTTGGCGGCGTTACGAATATAATCCGCTTGCTCACCTGCCGGTACTGCTGACAGTTCAGAAAGTGTCTGAAACATGGAACCCTCGCCATCTGCACCGGTGAGAACATCACAAACAGTCGTGGAAGGAATCTGCGTTTCATTGATAGAACTTTGCTGCTTGATCGTTGTGACAGCACCGCCGCCGGACAATTCTGTCTTAGCATTATCACCCGTTTCTGGTGCTTCACTCAGCGTTTCCGTGCGAATAACGATTTTTTACTTTCTCGCCCGGCTGATACAGGTGTGCATTGCTCTGCTCCTCAGTAAGCGGGATGTCAATGTAAGAATCCGGTTTCCAAAGAGATTGCGGGGCATCGTATGCAGCACCAACACTTGCGAAGGATACGTACTGACCTGCCGGGATATATTCCTGAACATACATGCCGACAAGGGTCTCATGGCGCTGCCAAGCGTATAGGTTAGTTCCTTGCAGGGTGATCTGATTGTAGGTTTCCGTACTGATAACAGCTTCCTGTAGATCTTCGTCCGTAATAACATCGCCCGGAATTAACGGCTTTACGACCTGAACGATAGAAGATGTCTCGCCTACTACCGGCGGTTCCGCCCTCTGCTGTATCGCCTGCCGGCTGTTTTGGGTTATTTATCGGCAAGTTCTGGGTTAGATGAGGAGCGGCAACTACGCCACCTCCGACGATTAGGGCGAGCAGGACGATGCCGAACATGAGCTTTTGCTTACCTTTCGGTTTTGCATTATCTTTGCCTTTTTCTTTATGTTCATCTTCTGTATCCTGTTTTCGATGTTTCTTTGACTCGCGTTTTTCTACCTTTTCCCTCTTTTTCTTCTCTTCACGCTTTCGAGCCTCCGCCTCTGCAATGACATCTTCTATATTGCCCATATCGTCCGACCACATGGTTCGGTGAGGTTCGAGCAAGTCGATGTCGCTCTTAGGATGCGGATTAGGAAAGTAAATATACCTTTGTGACAGGGTCAATGACAACTTCGCTCATTACGTTACCAATACGAAGTTTCTGCCGAGGAAGAGCCGCAATTCTCTTAATGTCTTCCAACGTAAGCGCATTGTCTTGTTTTTCCTGAGGCTGTCTCGGCGGGTTTGGGCTAGTGGGCATATGTTCTCATTCCTTTCATGTTTTTTCCAATATGGTGTAGGCTTATATCTTATATTTTACACCACTATACCAGCGTTTGTAAACACAAAGAGGAACAATTGTTTTTGTTTGTTTTTTTGTTTATGCAAATGAGAGCAATCGTTTCGATTTTGTTGACAAAATAACGCAAATATAGGGTAAAATAAGATTATAAAAGGGCACAGAACGTTTGTTCGATTTGGAGGGTTGTAATGAAAAAAGTTGAAGAAAGTAACTATGACTCACTCGGCGTGATTCCGAACGATGATATTATGGCGTCGGGCTGGCGTCTATCAAACGAGGGGAAAAAGCGTGGTGTTGAGCTTCTGCAGGAGAACGAGGAATTAAGGGGAAAATTGAAATCCTACCTGTAAGAACTATTTCAATCGCCCGGCAACTTCTCCTGATTCTGGAACTTCAGCTCGCATTCTTGTTAAATACGTGACCGTTCAGTTGCTCCCGTTGATTGCAAAGGAGTGCAATACATCTGTAAGCTGGATTGTGACAGGGCATGATATAGGTGAGGAGGGTTGTATTCGTATTCCGTCGGAAGAAGGTCTGCGCTTTTATGCTGCACTTGACGGCATTGCGTGGTACAAGCGGAATCTATTGGCACAACTGTTGCAAATATATTGCCCCCAATTGCCGGTCGTTCCCGAGGCGTTTCGGGTAACGATGGACGAATCGAAAGCTGCATGGAACGCTCTTTTAATGAGACTGGCAGCTGCATGCTCCTTCCCTGCACATATGCCTATAACTTCGAGCAAGTATTATAAAATACCGGAAGATGTGTTTTTGGTTGAAGTTGAGAGAGAATCCAGATCTTTCGTTACGAGCAAAGGGTTCTTATCATTTCCCGAAATTCAGGACGCTGGCAGCGAAGAACAAGTCATTTGATGCTTCTGTTTTGCTGGCATTTTTGGATGCAGCAGAGTTGCCGCTCCGCGTGGTTACACAGTGGGATGATGATGTTCCGATATATTCAGATAATCCACAGAATGATTTTTCTAGTAGATCTGTTCCTGAGCAGCACTAAGGAAGGGAAAGAACTTGCATGGGCGTTTTTGGGGAACGGAGGGAATGAAAAATGAGAGAAGTTTCTACCATAACCACTTTGTGGACCATCTTCCGTGACTTTTCGAATCTGCGGGAATGCGATTTGATGATGTTCCGAGCGATAGCTTGGTTGATACGATAGGCTTATCGCGCTCCTCACAGATGAAAGACGTTGAATTTTTGTTCTGTGAGTTGACCCAAAACATTGTAAAGCAGTTTCAAGACAATCTTACGGAACATACGGATCAGTCGGACTATTTGTTTAGTCGCAACTCATTCAAACAAGCAACTCATATGTCAACTCGACTGGTTTTACACTCTACAGCCAACGCAGGTGTGGTTAAGAGAATTCCATTGATTACGTTATATCGTTATTCTCTGCTGTCGAACGCAAGTATTTGCGAGCTCCTGTTTGGACGAAATCCCGATATTGTTTGCACCCTTAACGAGCAAGCCTTCCTGCGTGTGCTTTCGGCTGTAACCTGTTCCCGGCATACTGCGCAAGATGTGCTGAATGTCTTCAGTTCGTTTCGCACTCTCAGAGAAGAATATCTTAATACGATGCCCGATCAAGCAGACAATGACAATGCGAACTATTTATATAATATTCATAGTTTCCAAGAATTCCTTGCAAAGAAAAAACGGCACAGAAAACTCATCGAAACTTCGATTTCTATTCCCTTCCGATTTCGAAGACCGATACTTCCAGTACCTTTTGAGTAACGGATACGCTCGCCACCAAGAGATATGTCAGCAAGCGACGATGACGAATCGTTCTCTTGATGCGCTATTACGTACCGGCCTTTCCCGTCATGAATACCCTGCATCAGGTATTTCGTCGTCTGACTGCAGTTGATGTTGTCGGGGCGCTCATTGCAGGATATTTTTCCCCTGACATGCTACTGATCGGTGAAACACTATCTTCTGTGCCTCGCTATTGTATTTGCGATTTCTTTAACAATAAATATTATGAGCTGTCACACAACGAGGCAAAATGGATTCAGCTTTTTAATCGCTATCATCCCGAAGATCAAAAGCCGTATCATCGCAACACTTATTCATAAACTCCAAATACGATCGCTGCCAACAGGATATCATGAGCTATCTATTATGAGCCCTTTTTATAAGGGCTCATTTTTTTGCTCTTTTATCATACGAACAAATTTTCGATTATGTATTGACAAACATAGATATTAAGGAGTAGAATAATATTTGCAAAGAACTTGACTCGATATGTTGGGTTCCTCATGGTGATCGCTCATAAAAGGGCGCGGCAAACGACGCCGGTGTGATATATTTGAATAAGCACGATCCATGCGCAGAGTGTTTGGTCTGCCGCCCCCACAGCGCAGACTTGCACATATGAGCCGCCTCCCCTGTGCGGCTCCTCTTGCCAACTAGCAATGTTTTCAAACGAACATAGGCTGTACGGAGTGCGAGTCTCCAAGTTGGCTTCTTTCATTTTTTCGGGGCGTGTGTGAACATGTGTATGACGCATGGGTTTCTGCATTCCCCCTCCTTGTCGATCAGTGATGTGAAACCTTTTTGCATTGGGCTTTGGGAGTTCGATTCTCCCGATCGGCAGTTGTAATCTTGCGGAGCTTGGGTCTCCTTCCAAGCCTGGGCCCCGCACTCCTTATTCGCCAACCAGTAACAATGTGCTCCCTTGTGCTTGCAGACTTTTCAGAGTGCAAATCTCTGGGTTGGCAATTCATCCTTTGAAGACTCGCGGACATGCGCCTGTGAGTATCTTCCACAACATTTCGGGCAGGGAGCCCATGACTTCAGTCATTGGGGTGAATGCCCGTCAGTTTGACTGCGCTGACGTTAAAGGGACTCCGCAAAGCATACGGCAGGCCCAGAATACTCATATTCTGGACTGGGCCGACGAAGTGCACATTCTTGCGATGTAGGGGCCTTGAAGTTCTTGATACTTGTGCCAGTAGCAGAGATTCGTTCTCTGAAGAAGCATAAGTCATGGTTCTTTCATCCGAAAGTTCCGTGGTAAGTTTGAGAACCCCGTGACTTCAGTCATCGGGAGTAGTCAGATCAATATGCCGACCGTTTCTATCTACCTTTTTACATCTCACGGGGCGTCAACCCCCCGCACTTACACCTCACTTTCATTTTAGGGCATTTTCGGAGGTAACTCCTCTGGGTTGGCACCATTGCGGATCTCTCAAGCTCCGGTCGAGCTTGTTTGCCGCATTCATTACCCCTGCAACTTGGTTTTGTCCACTTTTTCCATGGTTCAGGGGTTCAGCTAAAAAGCGTTACCATCCCCTAAAACAACGCTTAACGGCTCGTACCATTCTTCCCCCTTGTGTGCGAGCCCAATATTGCAGGATGATGCAGTGGTAGCAACCAAGGTTCATGACCTTGGAGCCGGCGGTTCGACTCCGCCTCCTGCAACCATCGCCCAAGTGGGCGCGTTTGTTTTTTCTCTTTCTTGTTTTTGTTTTGCGCAATAACCCCGCGCAGACATCTGTGTGTTGACAAAGCGGGCTCGGATCTCTCCCTCATTGGGTCCGAGTCCAGCGATGTCATCCCTTTACATTCCTCAATAGCTCAGTTGGTAGAGCATGCGGCTGTTAACCGCAGGGTCGTTGGTTCGAGTCCAACTTGAGGAGCCATCATCATTTTTCCTTATATGGCATCAGATTCGTGTTTTCGGGTCTGGTGCTGTTCCCCTATTGACAACAAAAAAGGAGGCTTGCAGCAATGGATGTAATCACCCGCACCATCGTAGCTACCGAAGCTATCTATTCTGAAATTTCGTTTTCTCCCGATGGAGATGTTATCGCCTCGCCCCTGCAGTCTGCTCGTTTTCCCGGAGAACTGACCAAAGCCGCAGATTATTGCTGCTTTGGCTGCTCGTTCTGAAGATAACGACAAGAACTACGTTATTCGTAATACCGTCGTTTCGAAGAAGCGTTATGCTATCAGTGTAGACAATTTTCTGCGCTATGCTGAGGAAATGCCGATTCGCGGAAATGTAGATGATTCCACCGATGACGAGGACGCTACTGACGAGTTCAGCGAAAAGTCTTCTGACGACGAAACGCTCGCCGAAAATGGCCTTTCGTCTTCGGAAACTCAGGATAACGAATCCTACTAATCACGCCCACAACTCCTACATACTACTCTTTTTGCAAAAGGCCTCTCGATAATCTTTCGAATGGCCTTTTGTCGTATCAAATATATTTTCTGCGTTGCGAACATCAGAGTCTCTGCTCAAGGATGCGTAATTGCAGAAAGGAGGAAGTGATATGTCTATGATAAATGAGATTATGCAAAGAGTATATGACAGCAGCGAGTTTGCGATTAAAGGGTATTCCCCTGAGTCTGAAGGATACTTTCTTTTGTGACGCACTCTACTCGTGCGTATGTTGTGTTTATTGCTGAGAGAAGCAACCTGGATGGATCAAACCAGAGTTTCAGCTATGTGATATATTCTGTCAATGAGGAATCTGTCATAGCATCGACTTCTGATTTGTATAAGTCGATAACATCGCAGTTTCCTTCACTTGCTGATTTATCCAATGCTGGAGGAAAGACAGATTTTGTTCGTAAGCGGACGCTCCCCAAACAGTTAGACATCTTGACAGAATCGTATGTAAAGCACAGCGGGCTATTGGACGATGTTAAAGATGTGTATATTTCTTACCTGACCGAAACGGAGGAAATTAAAGCGCCATCTTTCAAACCGATTTACGAGTATTTCTCAGGAAGAACAAGGAGGTAACTGCTATGGGATTATTTGACCGCAATTCTAACGAGAGTGCCTATTATTGGATTGTTGTAAGGGGGTAACAGATGATTGATTTTCATATTGCAGTAGAGATTGCGAGAAAGTATTATGCCGAAAAAGGCCAACAGGAACTAACCAAAGTATACGATGCAGAAAAGATTTGGATTGTATATGCCGGAAAGAAAGACCAGCCTAAATTCGGCAATGCTGGTATTGCCATTGATAAAAAACAGGCGAAATCAGTCGATTCATTCTTCCTTCTCGTACAAACTTTGAAATCCTAAAAAATGCAACACTGATTGATAAACCACGGAAAGCATAAGAACCTGAGTTTCTTTGCATTTACCGCAACTCCCAAGGAAAAACGTTACAGTTAATGCTTAAACAAAGCAGGTCATCGTATGGAATTTTTACCATGCGATGACCTGCTTCATTGCTTACTGGGAAAAGTTTATAAATCTAAATTCCAGTCTCTAATTTGTAAGAGTAGATTCCGCCCCCTGACCGGAATTTACTTTTGCAAACGAGCCGTGTAGAACATTTGTTCCTTGCAATGTTTACAAACGCATATTTATGGTGTAAAATATAATTATAAAACAATAAAGTTGCAAAATTCGCGCCGGGAAAGTCCACTGTATGAGCGGTGGGAGGACGTCAACTCGTTGAGGAGGGTTCAAATGAATAAAAACGCGAAAAACAATATCACGCTTCGTCCCTACCAAGACGAGTGTGAGAAAGCGATTGAATCTGCTGGTGATGGTCGCCATTTGGTAGTTCTTGCTACTGGTTTGGGCAAAACAGCCATCTTTACGAATATGAAACGCACGGGTCGCGTACTGATTCTGTCACATCGTGATGAGTTGGTATGGCAGCCGGGCCAGTATTATGAGGGCAAATGCAGCTTTTGTGTAGAAAAGGCAGAGGCAACAGCGAATGGTGAAGATATTGTTTCCGCAAGCGTTCAGTCGCTTGCTCGTGACAGCCGCCTGCTGAAGTACAAACCGGACGCTTTTGATACAATAATCATTGATGAGGCACACCATGCTGCAGCCCCCACCTACCGAAAGATTTTGGATTATTTCAGCGGTGCTCGCCGACGTATTGGCTTTACGGCGACTCCAAAACGCGGTGATGATGTTCGTCTGACCGATGTGTTCGATGATATTATATTCAATCGTGACCTTCGCTGGGGGTATTCTTAACCACTATCTTGCTCCTATCCGCTGGTCGGTAGCGGAGGTTGACTACCACTGAAAGGAGTAGCAAAGACCGCAGGCGACTATAACCAGTCCGAACTGGAACGAGTCTTGGCTCACGGTAATGCTCTTCCGGCAGCAGCAAAGACTTACGTTAAAGAATGTCATTATAATGAAAGGCATACTCTCATCTACTGTGTTACCAAGCAAATCTGCGTGCAATTGTATTACGTTCTTATCGGTCTTCTTCCGAAGGAAGAGCATTGCAAGATCAAGGTGCTGTTTGGCGATACTGATCCGGTTGAGAGAAAGCAGATTCTTGCAGATTTTGCAAGTGGCGAGGTTCGCTGCATTATCAACTGCATGGTGCTTACGGAAGGTACTGACCTCCCAATTTGCGACGCTGTATTTAACCTGCGTCCGACCTGCAATGTAAGCCTGTATCAACAGATGGTTGGTCGCGGCACTTGCTTGTATCCGGGCAAGGAATACTGTCGAGTATTCGACTTCCTGCCGGAAAACTCCGAGAATATGCGAAACCTCTGTACCGCTCCTACCCTCTTCGGCGTAGAACCTACACTGATGACCAGGCAGGCACGTCAGAAGTTCGACGAAGATCAGGACCTTCTGCTGCAGTGCGACGAACTGAATGATGCTCGCATTGATGAGGCTTCTCGAGTTCGTGTATGGCTGCGTACAATTGACGCATTCGTAGAAGAACACGAAACAATCATCAAGGAGAACGGTGCGCAAGGCTTTAAGCCGCTGGCTACCGCTTATCTCAAACACATTGAGGAAGCAAGCAGCGCCGATGAGAACATCGATTTCGGCGATCTGGACGTTCATATTCAGTCTACCGATGCCAGATATTATAAGATTATTCCGTCGTTTGACGAGGAGATCTATATTTCGAAACCGGATATTCTGGATCGTGTAACGATTGAGTTTATTATTAAAGGTCAGATTCTCAACGCAAATGGTCTCATCCGCACCGCTGGTATGATGGACATTCATAAGGCTATCGAGATGGCAACGGAATATTGCCAGAGTCGCCCTGAGTTTTGTGCGTATGCATGGAGTAAAAAAGCACAGGATTGTTGGAAAGAACAGCCTCTTACTGCAAAACAGAAGATGTACCTGCTCAAGGCTTATAAAGCTACAGTTTCGGAGTCTGATATTGACAATCTGAACAAGCTGGAAGCCTGCCGCTTGATTGATATGAGTGTAGAACTGAACAACTGCTATAAGGAACGCAAGACGCTGGTTCTGTCGCAAAGTGACAAGCACACGCAGCCCGTGCAGCAAGCAAAGGAAACGGTCAAGAATATGCAGACGTCCCGCACACATCTGAACGATGAACTGTTTAAAGTTCTGTCAGATACCCTTAAGCAGTTGTCAGCGGCGAAAAAGAAAGCTGAAGCCGCAGCTCGTCGTAAGGAAAAGCGAAATGTCGATGCTGTCGGTCCGTTCCGTACCTGTGAGTCCAAGAACTTTGGTGCAAGCAACGGTGCGGCGTCTGAAAAGCAGTTATCTTTCCTGCAGCAGCTTTTGGGCGAAGCAAGACGTCGTGGATTCCAGTTTGAGTCTCCGACTCTGACGGTGACGAGTTCACCAAAGCGCAGGCAGGCATGATGATTGACTTTCTGCTCAAGTTGAAGAATGAAACTACTATGAAACCCTGTATTTTCACTGATTTCGAAGATATCCTCCAGTATGTCCGTGTTGCGATGACTGGTGTTCATCATTTCCATGTTCACTATTATCGTCCGGGCGAAGAATCGAGCGAGGCGAGCGTATGCTAAATAATAATTGGGTCAAGACCGGCGAGTATGCATCGATTACCGATGCAGTATCAAAAAAGAGCGGTCTGACTCTCGAAGAGATCATGAACCCGAAGACGGCGAACCCTCGAAATATCGAGGGTCTCCCGCCGCAGCAAATGTGATCGAGACTGCGATTAAAAGCAATATGCCGATCGTTATTGTTGGCGACTACGATGCTGATGGTATCACCTCTACGGCTATTCTGGCGCGGCTCATTACGGCACTGGGCGGACATCCCAAGCTGATTATCCCTCGTCGCTTTTCTAATGGTTATGGTCTGTCAGAGCAGATTGTTAGTGATATCCATAACTCCCTTCTGATTACCGTTGATAACGGCATTTCGGCTGTGGAACAAATCGCGCAGGCAAAGGTTCAGGGCAATCAGGTCATTGTTCTTGACCATCACCTGCCGATGGATACTCTGCCGGCGGCTGATGTTCTGGTTGATCCCCATGTCGCCGGAAAGAACGAATATGTCGAATACTGTGGCGCAGGTCTGGCATACAAGCTATCGCAGCTTATGCTTACGCCGAAGACTATTCCGCACAAGGGCATTCTGTTAAGGAACCTTTGCGTTCTGGCCTGTATAGGCACAATTGCCGATATCGTACCGATGACTGGCGATAATCGCTACATCATCAAAGATGGATTACGGAGTATGAATGATGTCAGAGAGCGAGAGACACTGTATAGTGGCGTAAGAGCATTACTGAACCTTGTCGGCGATGCTCCGTATACGGAAGAAACCGTCAAATTCCAGCTTGCCCCTATTATCAATGCCACTGGCCGCTTGTATGACGCAGGCAGCACCTCTGTATTAAAGGTTCTGTTGACACCTAACATGAGGGACGCGCTGGTGTATGCCGGTAAGATGCAGCAAATCAATGAACACCGAAAGAAATTAGTCTCAGATTGGATGGAGCGCATTCATCCTCACTGTGAAAAACAACAGGAAAACCGCATTATCGCGATTGCCGCCAAGGGTATTCCTGCGGGTATCGTCGGTATTATCGCAGGTAAGATTGCTGCCGAATTCCGCCGTCCTGCTTTCGTGTTCAGTAATGATGATAAACAGCCGGATATCTTTAAGGGATCTGGGCGCAGCTATGGTGGCTTTGATCTATCTGGTATGCTCGAACAGATTCTCCCCATTGCGTAGCTGGTGGCGGGCATGCTGGTGCAGCGGGCATCTCGGTGTCAAAAGAAAAACTGATTCCCGTTATGCGCATGATGAATCAGTATATGGTATCGAAGGGCTATTGTGTTGACTACTCCCTCTATTATGACATAGAGATTACCGAGGAAGATGTTCCCGGTGCATACAATGAGATGAAACTGCTGGCTCCCTTTGGCGAGGGCGTCGAATGTCCGGTATTCCGTATTAACGGCTTTACCTGCAGACCGAATCGTCAGGGTGAACTGTTCCGCCTAATGGGTTCCAAACAGGAACACCTCAGGCTGAATGGTAATGCAGTTTCCGCTGTGGGCTTTAATATGGCGCAGCAGTTCGAAGAACAGCAGCGCCCGGATACGGTCGATATTATCGGCACGATCTCCGAAAACGTTTGGAGAGGCAAAGTCTCTTTACAGATCAGTATGAACGATTTTTCCAGAAAAGAATGAGGTTGTATCCTTTCTATGACGTTAATTATAGCAGAAAAAAAAGAACTGGCAGAAGCAATCGCTGATGCCATTGCCGGCAGATCTTCAAGAGACGGTGCATCAATAAAAAAAGGCGATTACACAATCGTCTGGTGCAGCGGCCATCTGCTGGCTTTAAAGGAACCGGAGGACTACGACGAAAAATACAGTGAATGGTCAATGTCCCAGCTTCCTATCTATTTCCCCGACTGGGAAATGAAAATTGGCAAGAGCCGTCCGAAACAAACAAATAAATCCGAACGCATGAATGAAATCGGCAAGCTGCTCCAACAGGCTGATTTGGTTATCCATGCCGGAGACTGTGATGATGAAGGACAGCTTATTGTCGATGAAGTCCTGCGCTGGCATCATTATAATGGCCCCGTAAAGCGTCTGAATACCAGTGACACTACGGCACCAGCTCTTCACCGTGCGCTTTCAAATATGCAGGATAATACCGAGGTATTGCAGCGTGAAGGCTGGGCCGCATACGCCCGCAGCGTAAGCGATGCCCTTGTGGGTTTTAATTTGACCCGCGCTATGTCTGTTGCAAATCAGGTTTTCCTTACTGTAGGACGTACAGACGCCGACACTGGGTCTGGTCGTCAACCGCGACCGTCTGATCGAAGGGCATAAGAAGACGATATACTATGGTATAAATGTCATGGTTGATGTCGATGGCAAAGATGTTCCTGCCGAGTATGTTCCGGCGGAGGACAACCCGAATCTGACCGAGGGAAAGATTCTTGATAAGACATATGCCGAGAAAATCGCGAATGCCTTACAAAATTATGCCTTTAAGGACATAAAGGTTGAGAAAAGACCGTTACAGAATCGCCTCCTCTGCCGTTCAACCTGACCAAGCTGACAACCTACTGCAGTTCTCACTTTGGCATCGATAATGTCATGGAGATCACCCAGTCTCTTCGTGACAAATATAAGGCAATTACTTATAACCGTACAGATTCACAGTATTTGGGTGATGAACATTTCAAACAAGCTCCGAATACGCTGAAATTTGTAATGGCGAATACTGGCATTCATCCGGCAGAAATTGACCCGAAGATCAAGTCTAAGTGCTTTGATCAGAGCAAGATTTCCGTCCACTTTGCTATTATTCCTACGGCGCAGAGCGTAGATATTTCCAAGATGACCGAACAGGAGCGCAAGGTTTATCTGGCCATCGCTAAACGTTATATGCTTCAATTTTACCGCCGGCAAAGAAAATGAGAACCACTTTAACGGCTCCCCTTCCGAATGGGGCAAGTGTTCGTTCTACTTCGACGGTTGTCACATCACCCGGTTTCCTTTGCATTGAAAGTCCAGATAAAAAGACAGCAGTAGTCCTCTCAGCGGAATCGATGTCGGCACCTATGATGGCGTAGGTCATGACGCCAAGGTAAACGAAAAGGAGACCAAGCCTCCCTGCTCGCTATACACCTGCGTCTCTGGAAGAAGATATGTCACGTATTGCTAAATATGTTACAGATCCGGAAGCAAAGAAAATGTTGCTGGCGAAAGATAAAGAGCGCACCGGTGAAAACGGTTCTATCGGTACTACAGCAACACGAGAACATATTATCCAATCACTTATCAAGCGAGACTTTTTGCGACTGGAAAAGAAAAGTGTTATTTCAACTGATAAAGGTCGCAAGCTGTATGACGCTATGCCGGATCAGTTTCGGTTGGCTGATACAACCGCAAAATGGTGGGCAGTGCAGGAAGACATCAGGAGGGACGCGCTACGCCGGATACTTTAATTCAATCCGTGCTGAGTTCAGTACAAGATTTTTTAAACCACGACATTCCGCGTATAGGCGGTGTTGCTCGTCCCGGCTCTAATCCTGTTGGTCCCTGTCCGATTTGTGGTAAGAGCATCAATGAAACGACAAAAGGCTTTTATCTGTGAGGGTTTCGACAAGGAAGATCCGAACTCCTGCAAATTCTATGTCGCGAAGAAAACTTCTACATTTACCCGTTAATCGGCAAAACGGTTACAGCATCCATGATGAAAAAAAGATGCTGAACGGTGAGGCTGTTTTGGTTAAAGGATTGACGAAGAAGGATCGTAGTGGCAAATACGACGCGCTACTTTTCGCTTGTTAAGGGTGAGGGCAACGATAAGCGTATCCACTGGAAGATTGACTTCCGGAACGTGAGTCGCTGGGCACCTGCCCCGCTTGCAAGAAGGGAGATATCATCAAGGGCAAGTATGGCTTCGGCTGTACCGGATGGAAAAATGATCCTCCTTGCCATTTTGTAATTCCATATGTGAACACTAAATTCCCCCGCTGGCAAATCACAAGATCACCGAGACAGAAATGAAGAAATTGCTTGATGGCAAGGAAATTCTGGTCAAGAAGATCCCTAAAAAAGGCGGCAATGGGACATATGACGCCTACTTCAAAATCAAGAAGAACGATAAGGGGTTCTGGGGATTGCAGCTCGAGCGTTTTGCTGCAAGCCCGGAATTCCGCGAAAAGAAAGACTAACGGGCACAAGAAAAAAGGCTGCAACTGATGTGTTGCAGCCTTTTCTTTTGTGGTCAAATGGGGTCAGATGATGCGCTTACTGATAAGCCGAGCCATCTTCTTGGGAAGGGTTGAAAGATCGGCAATATCAAGGAAGCCTTCTCCGTAGATCCGCTCGATATTCTTCTTGTCGTCGCCAATGGCAGCAGCAAAAACCTGAATACCTTTCGTGCGGGCGCGGAAACAATTTCCTTAATGTCATCTTCGGCAGCTTTGCCACCATAACAATCACCATTCGGCCGACCGTCCGATACAATAATAAGCATCTTAATGTCTTCAGGGCGACGGTCAAGTTGGTCGACCATCACATTGATAGCCATACCATCGCGGTTGTTCCCGTTCGATCGCGCTTTGATGATGCGATATTTATCCTTATTTCTACCCGATCAAACATCGTATGAATATACAATGAAGTGCCTGAAGAACACCCCGCCGTATTATGCCCGCGATCATGACAGGCAGACCGAGACCGGTAGCAAAGTCATCAAGCAGGACAGCCGCTTTAATAGCAGTTTTAATGCGATCACCATTCATAGAACCAGACTGGTCCAACAGTACCGCGACCGCCATATCCGGCAGCTCTTTCGGCAGCTTCTTCTTGGCGAAGAACTTACCGTCTGGGCGATAACCATCTCGCGCCTCTACGATTTTACCGTATGCTCGATGATGGTCTATTCCACCCTCTCGTAAATCGGCGAGGATCGCGCCTATCTTGCGTTGCATCTGCTGCGAATAAACTTTTTACAGTCTTATAAACAGCGTCATAGGCTCGTTTATCGGCGTCTGTAACGTTCTGTTCACGGTGCATTGCAAGTGGTCTTCCCTTGTGGGGTGAAGTCTGACTGGCGACATTGATCTCTGTGTTCAGAGAAGCGGAAATAATGGCTTCTGCATTATCGTTTATATACTCCTGCTTTTTTTTGCTGCTCAATAGCTTTACGGATATTCTCCATGAGTTTACCCATGGTCTCTTCCGTCTGCTGTTTGTCGTTTGTAGCGGAATCCTGACCATTCGGTGAAGTCGGGTCACCGCCATTGACGGTATTCCCCTGCTGGTTTGGTTCTCCCTGATTCTGCGAATCATTACCGGCGTTCCGCTGGCGATTCTTCTGGGGCTGTTGATCATTATTACCCTTTGGAGCTGCTGTGCCGCCCTGATCGGCCTTCTGAATCTGTTCGAGAATTTTCTTTGCCAGTTCCGGAGTAAGCGGCATAGGCGAGCCGGATTGCGAAGACGAGCTTTGAGACGAACTCGGCTGAGGAGAACCACTGCCAGAGTTAGAGCCGTTTTTCTCCTTTGGAGCTGTCCTGCCCATCAGATGAACCGTTGCTGTTACTGTCGTTTCCACTATTTCCGCTACCATCTCCATTGCCATTCTGCTGCTGTTGTTGCTGCTTCATCTGGTTGGCAATATCTTCAATGTAAGGCCACAAATGTAAAATACAGCGATTCAGTAACTTGGCACGTTCCTTGTAATCATCCGTTCTACGGGCTTCATCAAGGAATGGAGAAAGCGTTAGTACGGACTGTGCTTCATCGCTGTTGTCAATTGTATTCTTCTCAAGGGAAATGATTTCACGATAACGAGCAACTTGCAGCATAAGTCCTGTGGCTATAGAAAGCGGCTCCCCAATCCGACATTTCCTCCAGTGGCTTCATTTCTCGACGCAATGCATCAGAAGAAAATTGCAGACCTTTTACGCCAATACCATTATAGTCTCGGCAAAGAGATGTTTCATCATGTGCATCCGCTACAATATTATCCAATTGATGATAAATCGTAATCAGTACATTTCTGAATGCAGGGGTCTGCATTGCAGTTTCAAGCGACCGCCTCCAATGCTGTTCATCTGGCGTCAGAGGGACATTATCGGATATTCCCTCAAAGATATAGCCCAGCTCCATTTTTTTTTTATGCGCTTCCTGAATGCCATCAAAGTCGAGATATAATTTGTGTGCACATTCATGAGCAATGATGCCTGCGAGACATGCTGCCTTCGCATTGAGCGTTACATAACCCGAGCTTAGCTCGTTGGCTGTATTCAGAAATATCATGCTTCCGTTGGTATAGGCAACATCCTTATTGGAAGGATCATACACAGTTTCCAACTTGCATTCCTGACCAGTGAGCGAGAAAATCAGGGCATTCAGATAGCTATTAAACTCCTTGGATTTTAAGATTTTCTTCATCTTTAACGTCAGCGTGAAAGTTACCACACTGCTCGTTAAAGAGCTTTCTGATTTCTTTTCCGTTCATAATTTTTCCTCTCCAAAAATAGGATACAATCCCGAATATGACACATATTCGGGATTGCTTAAATGATTACAGGGTTGCGATCTCATTCATGAGGGTTTCCTGCATCTCCGGATCGCTGGAAGCCTTGCTTACCAGACAATCCTTTGCAATCTCCTTCATGTCCAAATTGGGTTCCATCATCGCGCACTGAACCATCATTTCATATTCAGTAGCACTGATAGACCCTTCATCCATCATATCGTTCTTTCGCGCGTAATCCATTACCTTACTGTAAATAGCATATGCCTGCTGAAGAATACGCTGCTCCTTGCAGCCTGTATTGTAACGAGCACGTCTGAACAACTGCTCCCCTTCCAGCTCACCGGAATCAACAATGAAAGCCATACGACGCAGTACCGACGGATCGAGCGGACGGCAGCTTGCATATCCGATATTATCGGTAAAGATAACGATCGCATTCTGATGGCGCTTAGCGTAGCTGCCATTCAAAAAGCGGAATCACGCTACCCGGACGATCGAACTCATTCAGACCAACCAATACGCCGGCATTGCGGATACGGGACGCTTCCTGTACTTCACAGATGTAGCCGCGAGACAATGCCTTGACATAATTGGATTCAACGAATTTAAAACGCGGTGTATTGCTCGAATTACTGCTCGCTTTTGCGGCATACGCTTCGAGACAGTCCTGCGGAGTCGCTTCGTCTCTATATTCGCCGGTAAGTTGATAATACGCTCCGATAGGGTCGAGGCTCATATCATCAAAAAGTCGGCAGATTATCGACGTTAGCCGAAACACTGGTATCCGGAACGAAATCTGCAAGAAAATCGCTCGTCTCCATATTGGGATGACAAGTGGTTTTAAGCAGCGGAGTATGCAGCAGAGCAGCCAGGCACTCAACGCCGGTAGACTTACCATAAGATGTAGGGCCTCGCACATAAACTGCACCATCGGGCGTACAGCATCACGAGAATGCAGGAACCGACGGGCAAACTTCAGTGTTTCTTCCGGAACAGGAAAATCATCTTTGAACTGGGGAATCAGTTTTTCTTCTTCTTCCGACCAATTCAAAGTCTTCACATATTCTTCGAACTCCTTTTTTGACTGTGCCGAAGGTATTATCATCTTTTGAGATAGGGCCTGTAGCGGCTCCTCCAATGTTGAGGATCTTAGGCGTTCCTTGATTGACCGCGACAAAACCGCTTGCCTTTTGAAGATCCGCCACATTTAGAGGCTTGATATTCATCTGATCCTGAACCTTTAGAACTCCGTGCTCCGCAACAGAGACGATGTTCTCTTCAATTAGCTTACTGATCTGCATCATTGCATTCAGCTTCATGTCATCGGTCGTTGCCTTGCTGTAATCTGTAATGGCCGATTCGATAAACGGCATCGGTCGTCCGCTAGGCGAAAAGATTGCAAAGGCGACAATCGGGGTAAGCAGCGCTATCATCTGGGCAAGCGTCGTTTTGTTATTGACCGTTAACTGTGCATTGTACATGTCACCAGTACCGGAAATGGCAGAGAGCGAGCCGTTCAGCGGGTAATAACGAACTGCATACGTAATACCCGTGATGTTGTCCGTTACCTCTGCTGCAATGTCCGTATAGACATTCTGATTCTTGTTCTCCGCCATGCAGAGCACCGATATCTCGATGTCTTTAACATCATCGCCGCAGTTTGGGTCAATCATCTTGATCGCGGCGATAGCAACAGCGAAGTTGAAAGAGCCGCCTCGCGTTCGACCGCCTAATGTGGGAAACCACTTAGGAACTTTGTATCCTCCATTACGAGTTACGGCTGAAACGTTAATAATTGGGTGCATCATAATATTTTTTCCTCCAAAAAATAAGTTTGATTGTTTTCTTACACAATAAGAAAATCTGACTATTTTGAACGGTTTTCTGTTCCGAACTAGACTTTTGTACTCCTTTCCGATAAAATATATATAAAAAAAAGACAGCCTCTTCGATTTCTCAAAGAAACTGTCTTTTGTTAACTTTATAAAATACGGACAGATTATTTCCGTCCGCCGTCCTCTTATTGCTTATTTGTATTCTACAACTTTTTTCGACTATGTCAAGGTATCTAACAGATTAGGAAGAAGAAACAGGCGGGAATTCTCGGTTACTTGTATCCGGGATAGAAGCCCTCGTTTCTCCTCTTAAATAACGAAATTTTCGATAATTTCTTGCAATTCTTTGGGCGAGCAGGCATTGCTTACCTTTGCTCCCTGCCAAGTTCCCTGCGTTCCGTTGATGCCGTTCATGATTTTGATGCCAATGCCCTTACCATCACTGTCCTCAACCCATGCATGCAGATTCTTGGAGTAATCATCCAGCAAGATAAGCGTTTTGTTATCGCCCGCCGCCGTATGAGCTACTTGCCATTTTGACTGATCGCATCTGCAAAAGAGTCTGTGATCTTTTCCGATTTCCGGCAGATACTGGTCTATCCATCGATTCTTTTCGTTTACGGGATCACCCAATGTCGGCATGCATGCGCTTAAAGCGAACACTGAATAGCCAACACTGATCAGGTATCGAACATTCTCGACCATCTCGCTGTATGCGGGCAACGCACGGAAATAGCCCGAGTGATCAATTCTTCCGGCGTTGTCGATGGGATCCAATGTGCAAGCGTGCCATCTAAATCCACGAATAAAACGACTTTGTTGCGAATGCCTACTGGCGTAATACGCTTATTCCAAGCCAAAGCAGCTTTTTCCTTGGATGGATACTGCTTGGTATTCACACCGCACTGCATACACTCTACATACCATGTTCCGTGTGTGTACCTATATTTCAGTCGAGCTTCACCGTCGCAAAATGGACAGTTCTTAACTTCCATATGTATTCCTCCTTAAATTCGGATTTAGCGCCTCCCCTCCACAAGAGAGGAGGCTCATTGAATAGTTAAAACATTTCTGGCAGTTCAATCGGATATTCGAAAATTTTCCAATCCCAATTGTTCCCCCAGAAGCATCATTGACCCATGCCATAGTTTCCGAACATCCGCCGTTTTCTGTTTCAAACTCATCAGATTCTCGGATTTCCTGACGAAGTTTGACCAACCGTTTCTGTTCTTCGTTTGACATTGGAGCATTGATTTCGCTGGGATTATCCAACAGCTCTGCCATTCGCATGAACTGCAGAAACATGGCGTCTTCTGCTTCTTTTTGGGTGTTGAAGAACATTGGCTGATGAATTTCTCGTTCAACCGTACGAATGAGTTCAAAGCCCAGCAATACGCAGTTTTCGATCTTCCATCCATCCGGGCCACCCTTTTCATCAGCCATTACGGCTTCAAGTCGCACGCCCATATCCGAGCGATCAAGGCTGCTGCCATAGATGGAATAACCGCCCATATTAGGCTGAAACGCCTTATTGTCCGAGCTGATTTCGTAGGTGCGAGATTCCTCCGAATACGGGTCCGTAAACTGTCCTCAGTAAAACAGATCCGCGCGGCCAAATGTGTTCTGGGTCTACTTTCCTCATACTTTCTGAAAATGCTACAAAGTGTTTCGTACTTCATAATTTCTCCTCCTAAAAATTTTTAATTTAAGCAATAAAAGGAAAAGACAGATTCCTGATTTCTCAAAGAATCTGTCTTTTGTTTACTATATAAAAATACGAACAGAAAAAATCTCTGTCCGTTATCCTCTTATTGCTTGACCTTATTTTACACCCATATACTCTTGTCTGTCAATAGTCATGTTCGTTGGGAAGCAACGAAAACCGCCCTATGAAAGGACGGCTGTTGGATTATTTTGTTGGCGCTTTATCGCCGGCATGTGCCGGTCTTCCGTTCATCGAAATTTTTGGACCTACCGTAAAAAGAACAAACGTCCCACATTCGTTTTCCCTGCAACTGTTTGCGCTTGCTTGTACGAATAAGGCAGGTCTGCGTGATGATCGGTTTGCCTTTTTCTTACACACGAGACGTCCAAGCGAGTAGCCCCAAACGCGGGATTTTTGCCATTCGGTCACTTCGCCAAGAATGATGTCGTGTTTACCTCGTTTCCAACAAGATTCGTATAATTTGCGTGCAGCAATGACAAAGCCGATCGCAAAAACCAGAAAGACGCCTAAGATAATTTTCCAAACCATATATCTGTTGCTCCTTTTTTAACTAATCTCCGTAATTTTCTCCTCGCAAGAACCGAAATACGCCCGTCTGCGCATCACAGATAATCGTCCTGTCTTCCTCTGATGACAAAGGAAAGCGTGGCATATATCGAGCTCGCAAGCCTCCCTTGATCACGTCATACTTCACATTGTCGCTATACCAAACATCGCCATATTCTCTTACTCGGCGCTGAAATCGCTGCATATATGACATGTTTTATCAACCCTCACTTTTTCGCTGTTGTTTTTGCCTTTGACGGGCTTATTATTTGCTTTGTTTGAAATCTTTGTTGTCTTCTGAGATAGGGATTTTTGTTTTGCTTTGGTACTGCCTTTTGCCTTAGCTTTAGGCGAAGCATCTCGCATTTTCTTAGGACCGACGAAATAAGTAGCAAGATCCCACATCATTTTCCTTTTGAGCTTATCTTTTTCTTCTTTGCGGATCATGCAAGTAGTTGCTTTTTCCTACATAGCCTTTTCGGGTATACTTGAGCGTTCCGACGACATATCCCGGAATACCCGCTTTTGCCATCTCACCACTTGTCCTAGCACATCCTCATGCTTGCCATTCTTTCGACACATTGCTCCGAAGCGCAAGGAACCGTATATCAACGCGCCGAGTATTGCAAAAAACACTAACACTACTACCAGAGCTATTTCCCAACTCATTGTCTTCTTTTTTTTTCCTTCCTTCTCAAAACGCGATGATTTCCTTTGTTTTGGTACGTTTTCCCGTTTGTGCAGGAAACGAAGCAAATCCTCTTTTTGAGTACAGGGAAATGTCGAAACGTCTCTTTAATTGGCACTGGATTGCCTAAGCGAATCCCCGACACAACCAACACTTCGCCGGTTTTGATATGAATTACGCGATCGCCCGCGCAAAGTCGTTTGCTTTTTTCTAAAAAACAATATCACACCGCCTTTACCCTTTTCATGCAAGAACAAATGTTCCTCTCTATTTATATTATAGCGACAAAGCCAAGCACAGTCAACAAAAACTGCCTTCTGACAGCAAAATACCCGTCTCAAAAAAAAGACGGGTATTTTGTTTTTTCTTAACGATAGCAACAATGTGCGAGCATTTTGTCCCAATAATCGAAGCGATCTCGCATGGAAACGCCCTTCTTTTCCAGCTCGCGCAACAAAATCTGCTGTCCGTTTTCGTCGTGCATGAGGCCATGAATGGTGTCTTCCTTGTCGTCGAGATACCATCCTTCCGGATACTTTTCCGGTTCGCTGATACTCGCTTGGTGGTAGACAAAAATACCGCCATTCTGCTCATGCAATAATCCGACTTCGATGCATTTGTCGATGATTTCTTTTGCAAGAATGTAGTACATAACTTATACCTCTAATGGGCGAGGATCCGGCTCCCCTGCCCTGAACAATTTGTACAGGTTTAATTCTGCACGCAAAATGCGCCCACTGCTAACATTCTGCCCAAGCGCAGCTCTTGCACATTCCCCTGTTGGTAGAGAAATACGCGGTATCCTTTCTGAAGCAGGTTGGTCTGAAGGAAGCACATCTGCGTTGTTGCGATGTTCTTGCAGCCTTGCTCCAGGAGTTGCTTAGTGCGGGTGTAGTCGAGGGCGATGCCGGTTGGAAATCCGTTCTTCGGTCGATTAGCGTAGAACGTGATTTTCTTTTCGTAGCTACTCACTTTTTCTATTTCCTTTCTTACTGCCGGCTGCGATCGCTGTGTGTTTGTACCACATGGCGTACGGATATTTTGTCCTTCATTGTTTCCGAACAGCTACTACCGCACGTTTCCTGCCATCGATGTCCGTATACAGGAATGTACCTTCCTTTGCTTCCTCCATTTTGATAAATCCCGCAGGAACGGCGAATACAGCGCGATTGATGAAGCTGCCACGGCAAGACACGGTCGCCTTAGAGTCGTCGCTGCGCGTGATGGAAAGAACACCATCAACATACTGCGGATCGTTCTGAAACCCCGGAGCAAGGTCTACGGGCTCATTATCAGCGAGCTGAATGACGCGGTAATAGCACCAGCTACCGAGTACCTGATACACAAGATCGATGGAGTAAGAACCGGCATCGATCATAATGGTGCACGTTGCATCATCTTCGAAGTCTGTATTCTGTTGATATGCCTCTTCGGCAGCCATATGGCAGGCATAATGAAAAGCCTTTTCTGCGGTGTCAAACAGCATCGAAATAGGCTCCTGGTCGCCATTGGAATATGCGATTTTAATTGCAAACATAATATATCTCCTTGGTGGTATGACGAATCTTTACCTTTCGTTCCTAGTCGAAACGACTGATACAATGTTCTCGTAGCGTCTCTCTTACTGAAACGGACGCAGCGACGGAGGGGCAGGCTGCCAGTAAACAGTGATTTTCTCATTGTATTGCCGCTGCTGATGCCTCAGCCATAACTGGACAATCATACGAATATCCTCTTGCTCGAATTCAGGCAGAAATTTAGTTTCCCAAATGCGATCAAACACTGGCCGTTTGGCATCTTCTCCAATAGCTACTGCAACCAAGATTTTTTGACCGATTTTTGGCAGGCTTCCATTCGGATCGAGGATATCCCAATCGTTTGCGAGACTTTTTGCCATTTATTTTTCTCCTTTCTTTTTCTAAAAAGCAAAAAAGACAGACTCCTTTGAAAATTCAAAGAATCTGTCTTTCGTTAACTAAATGGTGAAACGGGCATACTTGTTGTGCACCCGTTGATCTTCTTATTGCTTATTCTTATTGTACGCTTAGTCGAGGATTTTGTCAAGAGCAAGCACCTTTGGGGCTATATTAAGTTTTGCGCATGAACTGGCCGGCGCTTTTGCCATAAGTCGCTTGGTTCCTTTCTCATTGAAGGCAATTTCCAGCAGAGCATCGCCGCCCATCGGCTTGACCGATACGACCAAACCTTCGCCAAAGGCTTTGTGAATTACGCTATCGCCAATAGCAAAGTCCAAGGCTGGATCTTCCTTTGCGGTAGAGACTACGCCAACGGTGCTTTTGACAGCCGAGAAGTAGCGAGACCTCATAGCCTGTTGTCGGAAAACATCGGCTCTGGATCATCATTGACTGCAACTCTGCGCGATTCGGAAATATTGCTCTCCAACAGCTCCTGCGGCATTTCGCTGATAAATCGAGACGGCTGTCCGTACTGCGTACGACCGTACAACATGCGCCGTTCTGCGCAGGTCAGATAGAGCTGCTCCTTTGCTCGGGTAACAGCAACATAGCATAGGCGGCGTTCTTCTTCCATGTCATCGGTCTTATCCAAAGCGCGGAAGCCCGGGAATAGACCTTCTTCCATGCCGACAAGGAAGACTACAGGAAATTCAGGCCCTTGGCGGAGTGCATAGTCATCATGGTGACAGCTTCATCATCGTCTCCAGACTGGTCTGCATCGGTGTACAACGCCATATTCTCAAGAAAGTCACCGAGCGATGGGGTGTCTGTCTTGTTTTCGTAGTCTACGATGTAGGATTTCAGCTCTTCGATGTGCTCGATGCGGCTTTCCTCCTCTACGCCGCCTTTGAGCTGCAATGCGCGGATATAGCCGCTTTTGTCCATCAGTTCATCGTACAACTCGGAGAGAGAAACGAACTCTCGCAGTTTCCGCAGATTCTCCATCATTTCGCCAAACTTTTCCATTGCGGAGGCTGTACGGGATAAAACCGGATACCTGGATGCATGGCAAAACTACATCATACAACGTAGTACCATTATCGACAGCAAGCCGCATTGCTGTTTCGACAGATTTGTCACCAATCTTACGGGTCGGTGTATTGATGATACGACGCAGGCGCAGCTCATCTGCCGGGTTTTCGAGCAGCCACAGATAAGCGAACATGTCCTTAACTTCGGCGCGTGAGAAGTAGTCTCGCCCCTTATATACATGATAAGGGATACCTGCACGAATAAAGGCGGCGGCAACATTATCCGAAAGGACGTTATTGCGGTACAGGATAGCATAATCACTCCAGCTCCTACCCTCTTCTACGCCTTCCTTGATTGTATCTGCAATATACTCAGCTTCGCTCTCTTGGTTTCCGGATTGGTGCAAGCAAATCTTTGCGCCATCGCCATGGTCAGTCCACAGGGGTCTTGCCTTTACGGCCCATATTATTACGAATAACCTCATTGGCGGCATTCAGAATATTGCCAGTCGAACGATAGTTTTGTTCAAGACGAATTGTCTTTGCGTCCTTGAACTGTTTCTCGAACTCAGAATATTTGTAATCGTTGCGCCTCGGAACCTGTAGATACTCTGGTCATCATCACCTACAACGCAGATATTTTCGTAGTAGCCCGCCAGCAAACTGGTAAGCACATACTGTGCGTAGTTAGTGTCTTGATACTCGTCCACTAGCACATAGTGGAACTGGCGCTGATACAACTCCAACACATCGGGATATTTCTGCAACAGGAGAACGGTCTTCATGATGATATCATCGAAATCCAGCGCACAGGCTTTTTCTCATGGCTTTTTCATAGTCGCGGTAGATATCGGACACCTTTTCTCTGTAGTAGTCGCCGCGTGCTTCCTCATCAAACTGGCGAGGTGTCATCAGTTTATCCTTTGCTCGGGAAATCATGCTCATAACGGCGCGAGGGTCGAACACCTTGGGATCGAGACGAAGCTTTTTCATTACATTGGTAATTACGCGTTTTTTATCGTCCTCATCATAGATGGTGAACGGCTTTTCAAAGCCCAGCAGCTCCATATGCTTGCGCAGAATTCTCAGACATGCAGTATGGAAAGTATACGCCCACACCTGAGAAGCTGCCTCCGCGTCATCGAGCGCACGTTCCAGACGCTCGAAGCTCACGAGCCGCCTTGTTGGTAAAGGTAATAGCAATTACCTGCCAAGGGCGGGCGGGGTTAACGGCGCAAAGTCGCTCCGCCTGAGCACGATTTTCCGGTTTTGGATTGGTCAGGTACTCTGTTAGGAACATCAAGTCGTCTTCGGTGGCCCAATCGGGAGCCAATTTGCTATCTCTTCCTCACCGAATTTCAGGATATTGATAATACGGTTGATGAGTACTGTTGTTTTACCGCTGCCTGCGCCGGCAAGAATCAGTAGCGGACCTTGTGTCTGATATACGGCTTCTTGCTGCATGTCATTCAGACTGGAGAAACGCTGTTCGATAATAGCTCGTCGAATAGCAGCATATTTTTCATCAAATTTGGTCGGTTCCATGGGAATTCCTCGTTTCGTAGGATATGATGTTTATAGTATATCATATTATCGGCATCTGAACAATTGTTCCTTCCTATTATTATTGCGCAAAAAAAAGGACGCCCCTCCGTAGAGAGAGACGTCCTTCTTAGAGCCAAGAAGATGTTTTCCAACAAGAGCGCACACAGATGGTCGCTCTTGTTTTTGTATGGAATAAACCGAACATATGTGCTATAATGAATATAATGAATAAAATGTTGCATGGAGGTATGATATGAGCAGAAATAAGCCAGATTACGGCAATGAAAGTATATCAGCCCTAAAAGGCGCAGAACGTGTATGGAAGCCCGATCTGGAGGTATTCACGGATATCAACATCCCTGTGGATTATTATCTGGATACGCTCAAGCGACAGGCGGTTGTTAACAGCCACATCAAGTTTGTGCTGAAAAATCAGGTGGGCAGCAGGTACGAGACCACCGAATTCCTCTACCAGAACGGCATTGTGGACTATGTTACCGAACTGGCAGGTGAAAATCCGCTGACCTCGGTGCAGTTCCTCGAGGGCGAACGACGCGGACGCGACCGCGCCGACAAGGCCGAGTACAAGGTGAAGCTGTCGTGCGCGTTCTGCTTCTCCTCGGCGGTGTCGCAGATCGAGTACTACCACAACTCCTCGTGGCTGGAGCACGGCGGTGCACCGGACAAGGCCGTTCGCTCGGCGTTTGTGTCCGCCATCGACGCGTATCTCAAGCAGAACAACAAGTACAACAAGAGCGAGAGCAAGGTCACTTATCAGGATATTTTCGACAGCCTCGTGCTTGTCACCAACTGCTTCTCCACCCAGACCTCCTATGAGAACCAGACCAAGAAGGCCATCACCAACAAGTTCATCCAGGAGGCCATGACCGAGTTCCTCAAGGAAGGACTCGAGATCTACTTTATCGAGAACAAGGCCGAGGCAGACAAGATCGCCGAGCAGATCCTGATCAACAAGCGCAGCCGCGAACAGGCGGAAAAGGCGCGTCTGAATATCAAAAAGAAGCTGTCCGGCAATATTGACCTCGCTAACCGTGTGCAGAAGTTCGTGGACTGCCGCACCAAGGATGCGTCCCGCCGTGAGCTGTATATTGTCGAGGGCGATTCCGCACTCGGTTCGGTAAAACAGGGCCGCGACAGTGAATTTCAGGCCATCATGCCGGTGCGCGGCAAGATCCTCAACTGCCTGAAAGCCGATTACGACAAGATTTTCAAGAATGACATCATCACCGACCTTCTCAAGGTCCTCGGCTGCGGTGTCGAGGT